>JAEEGK010009671.1_pt1 | contig 22451 bp, 11 predicted proteins | sample 8958771 | NCBI WGS metagenome assembly JAEEGK01 (sample SAMN16246547, study PRJNA631951) | gut metagenome | biome: gut microbiome; feature: rumen; material: SC-attached | host: Bos | place: Iran: Karaj | collected 2018-10 | reverse complement strand
ATAAAGAAATTTATAAGAATAAAAAAGAAAAAACAATAGATGATGAATTAGAGACAATATTAGATAAGAAGATAAAAAAGAAAAAAAGTTTTGGAACTAAACAATTATATTTAAAATCATCTCAAAATGATATATTAAATAGTATGGATTCAAATAAAAAAGATTTATTAAAATTAAGTGATATAGTAAAAAATATGAATGATGAAAATATAAATAAATATTCTGATAAAATGGAAGAAAATTATTATAAAAAACAGTTAAAATTAAATTTAGGTTATGGAGAAATTCCAGAAGTGATTAAAAAAAAACAAGAAAGACAACGTAAAAATATTATTTTAAGAATGGAAAAATTTGATCTTAAAGTAAGAAGATTATTATATAATGTTGATGAAGAAAAAATTAAATTATATAATAATTTTCGAAAAGTTTTATTTAATAAAGTAAAAAAATAAAAAAAATTTTATTTAGAGTTTTGAATATATTTATATATGTAATTTAAATATTTAATTATTATTTATCCATAATTAATAAATTATTATAAATTGAATTAATTATTAATTTACCTATTTCTTTCATTGTTTTTTGATTATTATCAAAAGTTCCAATTTTAATTTTTTCTTGTTTTTCTTGAATTTGACTATTTATTATTTCATTTTTTATATATAATTCTTCAATTTCATTTTTTTTCTTTTCAATAGTTTCTTTTTCTTTTTTCTTAATTTTAATTTTTCTTTTAACAGGTTTTTCAGTTAAATAATTAGTATAAATAATATTATTTGAATTTCTCCCTGATTTATTAGAAGCCGATAATTTATTATTCATTAAAAAGAAATTCTTTAATCTTTCTCTTTTTAATTTTAAATATTGTTGATAAGTAACATCAAAATCATCATCATATAATTTTAATTTCCAATTTAAATTACTATTATCAATATTAATATATTTATTTTCAGTATTTTCTCTATGTTTTTTTTCATAAGATTTAATTAAATTTTTTGTATTATCATTTTTAAATACAGTATTTAAAGTTTCTTCTTTTAAATTTTCATTTGTTTTTGGTTGTTTTTTTACATAAATTTCATTTCCATAATCTTTTCTATTATTTGCTATTGTACTTTTTGATAAAATAATATCTTCATTTGAATTTTTTTTTCTTTTATTTCTTTTCGGTAATTGATTTTTATTTATTTTCCATTTTTTAATTAATTTTTTTGATTTTTCTATATTTTTTTTTATGTTTTCTTTTATTATTGAATCAATTTTGAAAGAAAAAGCTTCTATTGATTTTCTTTCTATTGGTTTCATTTTTATTTTTCTTAAATTTAAAGTTTTAAAAATTAAATTTCTTTCATTTGTTATATATTTATTTTCTGATTTTGAATAATAATAATCTTTTTCTTTTGGAATTGGAATATTTGGTAAATCTTTTATTAATTTTGTTGAAGTTACTAAATGTAATTTTTTTTTTAAATTTTGTTGTTTTAATCTAAAATTTTTAAGTTCTTCAATTTTTATTTTTTTTCTTTCTTCTTTTTCTTTTTCTTCTGTTTCAAAAATTTGTTTTTCTTTTAATTCAAAATCTTTTATTCTTTTTTTTCTTTCATTTGCATATTTTTTATTTTGTGAAATCCATTTTTTAATTTTTGTTTCAAAAATTATTTTTTCATCTATATTTTGATTAAATCTTCTTAAAGAAAATAAATTATATCTTTGTGTATCATCATTAATAGAATATTTAATTTGAATATTTATTCCTTCTATTTCTTTTTCAATTTTTTCAATTTCTTTTTTTAATTTATTTATTTTTTCTTTAATTATATTTTTTTGCGGTTCTGAAGCTTCTTCAAATTCAAATTTTAACATTTCAATTTTTTCATTTATTTTTTTTTTTTTTTTCATATATAAATTTCTTTCATCATATATTTTTTTTACGAATTTATATTTTTCTCTTTTTTTTTCTATTTCTTTTTCATTTTTATTAATATTTATATGTATATTTGAATTTAAATTTACTGATAATGAATTTAATAAAATTTTTGAATGAACATCTTTTAATGATCCTGATAAAGTATTTGATATTTTATTATATAAATTTTCATCTATATTATTTGATTTTATTATTTGTTTTTCTGCTTCTTTTAAATTTCTTGATGAATTACTTTTTATTTCTTCTTTTTCTTTTTCTTTCTCTTCTTCTTCTTCTTCTTCATTGTTTATTTCTTTTCTCCTCTCTTTTATTATTACATTTGTTTCTTCATATAAGTTTTTTGATATTATTGGAAGGTAAATTTGTTCTGGATGATCTTGTGTAATTTCTTTTATTTCTTCTAATTCTTTTTTATTTTCTTCTTCATTTAAATTTTCATCTTTTTCTTCTTCTTTTGAATTTTCATCTTTTTCTTCTTCTTTTGAATTTTCATCTTTTTCTTCTTCTTTTGAATTTTCATCTTTTTCTTCTGCTTTTGAATTTTCATCTTTTTCTTTTTCGCTTTCTTCTTTTTCTTCTTTATTTTCTTCTTTTTCTTTTTCACTTTCTTCTTCATTATTTTCATTTTCTTTTTCAGTAATTGTTAAATCATCTCTAATATTTTCTTCTTCTTCATCAATTCTATAATATTTATCAGGAGCTAACTTATTTTCTTTTTGAATTGCTTCTAAAGTTTTCCTATTAACTTGATTCATAATTAATAATATATATTTTTTAATCAAAAAATACAGAAAAAAATTAAATAATTAAATATTAATTAATTTTAATAATTATTATAATATATTTTAAAATAAATTTTAATCAACTCCAATTTCTAATTTATTTTTTCTTAGAACCATTTTATTCAATGGGTTAGTTTTTAAATTTTTAAAACATAATAAAAATACGAAAAAAGTAAATAAATTTATACATAATATTAAATAACTTATATATTTTGTAATTACTTTTTCACGATTTTCATAATAAATAATTAAACAACAAAATAATTTTGAGAAATTTTCCAAGAAATCTAAATAAAAATAAATACTTAATCCACATAATTTAAAAGTTTTAGGAATTAATCGGGATAATAGTTTTAATGATTTATTTTCTATTACTAAGCAATTTATAATAATTATGAAAGATAATATATTATATAAATAATTAAATTCATCAAATTCTTTAAATAAATCAATCCCAATTAAATATAAAAAAATAAAAAAAATTTGAAATATTTGTAATAATGTTAAAGCAAATCTTTTTTTATGAGAAAATTGTTTAATACATTTAAATAGTTTTTTTAAAAAATGAAAAATAAAATAAGATAAATATGAAAGTGTAAAAATTAAACATAAAGATTTTTTATCACTTTTATCATTTAAAATATGATAATATCCAAAAAAAAAAATAATCATATAATTAACATATTGAGAAATTAAAATAAAGCAAATGGAAATAAAATTGGAATGATTAAAAGAAAAAAATTTATTGGTTTGAAGAATAACAGAATCAATATAATTATTTATTTTATTAGTTTCAACATACTTTCCTAATTCAGATTCCTTATTTAAATTTATATTAATTTTATCAATATTTTTTTTATCAGATAAAGTAATATTTTTTTTTTGACCATATGAAGCTGCATCATTTTCAAATAAAGTTGTTGTTGTATCATCATAACTCATTGAAAAATTTAATGAAGAAGTTGGTATAAAAATAATAACAAATAATAAAAATAATATTAGTGAAATAATTAAAAATATTAAATCAGAAAAGTTATTTAATCCAAATATTCTTTTTTTATTTAAATCAAATAATATATAAGATATTAAAAATCCTAATATATTTGAAGGAATTTTAAGAAAATTATATTTTTTTAAATAAAATTTTAAAAGATATCTAGGTACATATGTCATTAAATAATTTCCATTTAAACTAAATGCTGATGAGAAACCAATAAAAAATCTAGATATTAAAAAAAAAGTTTTTTCTGGAGTAAATGAAAACATTGGAATTATTAAACCTATAATTATAAATATTTGAGATAATATGATTATTAAAAAATGCTTTTTCCCTTCTTTAAGTAATATGTTTGTAAATATTTTACTTAAAAAAATACCTATAAATATTATTCCTATATATAAAGAATTATTTTTTTCATCATCGTTTTTATAAAATAAAGAAGTACAAAATATAATTTGATAAATAAAAAATTTTATTAGAATTAAATTTATATTTGATCTATTTCCTTTTGATAATTTATTCTTTTTTTTATTAATATATTCTTTATATACAGATTTACCAATAAAATAACGAATAACATTTTCTTCATCCATTAATGAATTAATAAAAACTTTATCATTTTCATTTTGAATATTTGATTGAGAATATTCATATCTTATAAAAACACTTAAATTATAATATTTTAATCTAATTTTCGAAAGAAGAAATATTAAATGTAAATTCTTTATAATTTCAAGATTATAATGATTAGATTTAGACAATAATTTATTTATAGTTTTTTTAGCAACTCTTTCATCATTCAATTGTTGATCTAATGAATTCATTATACTTCTATCTTGATCAGATAATAAATTTTGTGATAAATTAGAATCATTATCAATTTTTGTAATATTTGTTCTATCACAACTATTAATAGTATTTAAAAGTTTTTTCCTTAAATCATCAATAATAAAACATGACTCATCTATTATTTTAAATTTTAAAATATATGATAAAGGAGTATCAGGTAATTCAAATTGATTTCTTAATATTTGATATGATAAAAACCCTTTATCATATAATTTTGATATTTTTGAATCTAATTCATTACATATTTGTTTTAAAAGTTTTAAATTTATTTCTATATAATATGTTAACTTAAAAGTATCGTTTGATAATTGATTAATTTCTTTTAATTTTGTTACTAATTGTAATAAATTAAAATACGGAAAATTTTCACTATGATTTAGTAAAGAATTTAATTTTTTAAATATATTTTTTTCAACTTTTAAATATGTCAAGTAAACATTATGAATTTCATCGTTTAATACATTTGAAAAATTTTCAAGAAAATCACCATTTTTTTCTTTAAATATACCATTACTATTTTTTTTTTCATTTTCAAAAAAAGAACTAGAAGGACTTTCAATATTTATATCATTTGGATCAATTAATGTTGAATTTGTATTATCTGATTTTTCAAAACATATTTCTTGATTTTCTTCTAAATTACTGCATAAAGGCATTTTGCTTATTTTATGAAATAAAATATTTAATTTCATTGAAAGTTTTGAATAATCTATATAATTTAAAGCTATTCTATCGATAATTTTAATCTCCTTTTTTGACTTTGATTTCATTTGTTTTAAAACAATTTTATTAAATTTTTATAAAATAAAATCACAGAAAAAAAATAGATAAATAAATAAAAATTAATTTAATTTATTCATGAACATATATACCTAACCACACATTTATATAAGAAATATTTATATTTGAAAAGAGTATTTTTATTTATTTTTCATGAAAGTATTTATAAATTTTGAAGCAATTGAACCAAAGATGTTATTTTTTTTTCCATCAATAACAGGTTTAACATGTCTATATTTTTCAGTGTTTACACGTTGAATTTCTTGAATTTCCAATTCATCTTTTTTTTTTTGCCTACTTCTAATATCTTTTTTTTGTGAATTAATTGTACTTCTATTTTTATAATGTGAATTTTCTTTTTCTTCTTCTTTTTCTTTATTTTTTTCATTATTTTCTAATCTTATATTATTACTTAATTTACTATTCACTTTATTTATTGAAACTAATTTATTAATTTTATTTGGATTTCTTGTTTTTTTCGATGGAATTATAAATTTATTTTCTGTTTTCAAGTAATTATTATTTTTATTTTCATAACTTATATTATCAATTTTAAATTTATTTTTCAATATAATATTATCTTCATTTTGACTTAATTCATTATTAATCTCTTCAACAGTTTGTTTATTATTTTCATTATTACTATTATGATTAGATATATTATTTTTATTCTTATTATCTTTTACTTTCTGTTCCATTTTTTCATAAACTTCATTTTGTTTCTTTTGAATCATCTCAATAACAGAAATTAAATCAGTAGAATCATTTGCAGTTGCATGAAAAGTATATCCAATAAATTCAGCATCTTTTCTTTTCTTTTTTTTAATATCAGGATAAAACTCTTCAATTTTATCAAAAGTATCAAAATAACTAACATCAAAATCATTTTTAATTTTAGGTATAAAAAAAGGTTTAATATCTTTTAATTTATTCCAATTAACTCCTTTAAAAAAAGGATGATCTTTAATTTCTTGAACTCCATTTTTTCCTAATCTAATTTTAGAATCACAAATTAATTTTTGGATTAAATCTTTAGCAGAATCAGAAATATGAATTTTTTTAGGGAAAGAAAGGAATTTTTTATAATTAATGATTTTATAACAAACTTCATTAGTAATTTTAGAATAAAAAGGAGAATGACCAAATAGCATTTCATAGAAAATAATTCCTAAACTCCACCAATCAATTTCAGGTCCATAACCATTTTTTTCTAAAACTTCAGGAGCAATATAATAAGAAGTTCCAACACAGGAAAAATTTCTTGAATGATTAGTTCTATTTTCTCTTAAATCAAAGATATCTTCTGTAAAGAAATTATCTGATATTTTTGCTAAACCAAAATCACTTAATTTTATATGACCATATTTATCAATTAAAATATTTTCTGGTTTTATATCTCTGTGAATACATTTTAATTCATGAATTGAATCTATTGCACATATTATTTCACATATGTAAAATTTTGCTTGTTCTTCATTAAATATACGTTTTTTAATAATTAAATTCATTAAATCTCCTCCTTGTAAAAATTCCATCACTAAAAATAAATAATTTCCTTCTTGAAAAGATGCTTTTAATTCTACTATCCATGGTGATTTTATTTTACTTAAAAAATCTTGTTCATCTCTTACATGAATTATTTGATTTTTTTGTATTAATATATCTTTCTTTATTTTCTTTATTGCTACTATTTCTCCTGTCTTTTTATTTCTACATACATGTACTTCTCCAAATCCACCTCTTCCTATAATATATAATGATTCATAGTTATATATTGTTAATTTTTTCCTTTTTTTTTCTAAATTCTTTTTCTCTTTCTTTTTTATTTCTAAAAATATCTCATTCTTTGTTTCTTGTGGAAGATCTAATTTATCTATTTTTTCCTTTATTATTAATGATTCTATATTTTTTAATTTTAACATATTATATTTTCTTTCAATGTATTTTTTCGCTATTACTGTTTTATCATATGTTAATTGAGATATTTGCCTTTGGGCTAATAAAAGTTCTATTGGAATTGAAGGAGTTGGATAACCTAAATATTCTTCTAAGTTTACATTTGTCATTTTTTTATATATTTTTTAATTAAACTAAAAAAAAATAACACACCTTTAAAATTAAAATAATGTTTATTGTTTTTAGCTTATATTTATTAGATGTTTTCTTTAATTCATATTAGAATAAATTTATATTTTTTTTATTTTATTAAAATCATATAAAATATATAGACTAATATTATATTTAATTTTGCTAAAAATATTATCATTTTAAATAGCAAAACTTACATTCAATTATTATAGATTTGTTATTTTATTAATATATATAAACTTTGATACTTTGTTACATTTATACAATATAATTTTACTTTAAAAATGCATACAAGAATTACAACATATTACGTCATCTAAAGGAATTTCATTTGATTTATAAACATTAAGTTTATTTTCTTCTTTATAACATTCTACATCTATTACTTCTACAATATTATCTAATTTATTTTCAACATTATTTTCATCATTTTTATTTTTTATTAATAAAGCATTATCTGCAAAACTAATTTTATGTTTTCCACCTTTTTTAATTTCTTCTCCAAAAACATCTCTTCTTATTTGATTTGTATAAACATAAGATAAAACAGGAGTGCTTTGAGTTTTTCTTTTAGGAAGAGAAAATTTGGTTATTTCAATAATATTTGAATTAACATCTTGTTTCAAATTTAAAGAATCAGTATAATCAGTATTTCTATTAGTTTTAACATCAATCATTTTTATATTTATAGTATATAAAAATTTATTATATCATTCTAATTTAAAAAAAATAAAATACCTAAAAAAAATAAAATATTATTTTTTATTTAATTAACCATCCCCATCATCTCCATCTTCAACATCACCACCTTTAAAAGAAGGAAACCAACTTAATTCTTTTTTTTCAATAGTTTCCATCACATAAGAATTAATAGCATTGGTTTCTTGAATATCAACAAATCTCAATCCTAAAATATAATCAACATAAGTCCATAAATTATGAACTTTTTTTTTATGATCTTCAAACTTTTGACCATTTTTTTCACAAGAAACTTTATCATTTCCACAAATAAAGCAGATTTCATTTTTATCTTTTTCTATTTTTTGTTCTTTGTTTCTTAATTCAGAGAAAGCTTCAATAATAATACCAAAGATCATTCCTTGTAACATGACTGTTTGACTGATAAAATAAACAACTTCATAAAAGAATCTAGCAAGATAATAAAATTTACTTAAATTATAAGATCTAGCATTCATTCTATCTGCAATTCCACCATCGAATCTCATTCCATAATCCATATGAGTGGCAAAACAATAAGCAAGAGTACCACATTCACTTTCTATGTGAGAAGGTTCTATATATACTGATCCTATTAAATCATTTAAATATTCAAATCCTTCAGGGTAATGATGAGGCATTTTTGAATCTATTGCTCTCATAAAATCTTCCTCAAAATAAAAAAATGCTATCATTGCTAAACATAAATTTATCACTACTGATAAATAAAATACTGCTCCTAATTGACTTGTTTTTACTGTCATTGATGTTAATAAATTTCTTAATGTTACTGAAAGATTAAATATTATAAATAATTGGAGAATATATATAAAATGTATTTCAGTGAAAGCAGCAAAAGCTGATAAAACAATATTCCAAGTGAATGCAAATAATTTATTTTTACGAATTAATACTATATATGATGCTTTTAATTTATCTAAAGATGTTAATTCTATTTCTTTATTATCTTCATCATCTTTATTTTTTTGTTCATATTCTTTTATCATTTTTTGACATTCTGACATATATAATAAATTAAATTTTGCTATTAACCATAATATTATACACATTGTATTATAACCGAAATTTATATAACCTAAATCTTTTATTATAAAATTAATATCATTATCTCCATATAATACTTCACCTTCTCCTTTTAATATACATAACATTATAACATTTATAGTTAATGTTATTAAAAAAGCAAAAAATTCTAAATAATAAAAATTAATATCATTAATTAATCTTCTTATCCAATTTGCTTTTCCACTTTGTTGTCTATATTTAATTTCTTCAAAGAAATAATCACATCTTTCCATAAGAGCTTGTAATTTAGAATATCTATCACTTCTATCAACATTATCAGTAAAATCTTCTTTAGATATTTTAGATAATAAAGGAACAATAGGATTAATAGTAAAAATAACAGAAACAGGTTCTTCTTCATCTTCTTTATTAACAAAAACAGTTCTTGTTATACTTTCAAAGAAACCAACACATAAAAATTGATCATTAAATTTTGCTTCTGCAATTGCAGCATTTGTTACTTTATTTATTAATTTTATATTTTTATTATAATATGCTTTTGTCACTTGTTCATCTGTAAACATATCATATTTAACATAAAATTCATAAACATAAGGATTTTTAAAACTTGAACTTTGACCTAACATTTTAAAATATTGATACATTCTATTTGCTAATGCAAATTTATCATTTGAACCTAAATCTAAATCATTAAAATATAAATCTGTGAAAAAAGTTTTCATTTCTGGAGTAAAATTATATGTTCTTTTAATTACAATATTATCATTATTTGATAAATGATTATCTTTATTTTGATTTTTATCATTTTCATTTTCTTCTTTATCATTATTATTTTTCTTTTCAATTTCTTCAATATATAATTTATTCATTGTTGCAATAATAGAATCTAAAATAGTTCCTGGTAATAAAGTAGAAGAAATTTCAATAATACCATTTGATGGAGTAGCGCTTTCTTCTAAAAAAGCCATTAAAAAATCCATCATATCTTTTCTAATAACATAATTTAAATCATTATCAAAAGAATCATCAATTAATAATCTATTTATTTCAGATAAAAAAATAGCAAAAAGACATTTTCTTTTTTTTTCATTTGTAAAAACTTTAGCTAAATTTTCACTTGATGTTCCTTGAATGGTTTCAATTAAAAATTCTAAAATAACAAAATAAAGATCATAGAAATATTGATCTTGAACTTTATTCTTATTATTCATCCATTGAGATAATAATATTATTTTACCTAAAACACTTAATAAATATTCAAAAACTGAAGCTTTTCTAGTATAAATTCCAGCATCTAAAAAAGTTTCTGTTGATATTTGAGAACCAATTGAATGTCCTGTTTTTCTTTTATGATTAAAAAATTCATCATTTTCATCATGACTTTTTTTCTTTCTTTGTTTTTTTATTTTCAAATGATTTTTATATCTTACTATTACATCTTTTTCACTTGTTTCTGTATTATTAAAAAATAATGTTTGAAAATGAGGATTATGTTCTTCACAGAAATATTTCATTATTTTAATATGCATTATTGAATAAAAATATTCTTTTCTATTTTCATATCCATTGAAATTAATTTCTTTTAAAATAACATATATTACACTTGAAGTAAATGAATCAACTAAAAAATTAAAATTAAAAAGAGGAAATTTTTTATCATTATTTTCTTCAATTTCTTCAAAAATTTCTTGAATTTGAGAAGTATGATATTGTAATAAACGAAATAAAAACCATAAAACTTCTTCAGTAAATTTATGATGATTAACATTAATATAAAATAAAATACATTTACATAATAACATTCTAAAATTTGTATTATAATGTGGATTTGTTTCTCCTAAAGCTTTAATAAATGAACCATTATCAATTGTACATTTCATATTAAAATAATGAAATATTAATTGAAAAATATCTTGTTCAAATTGAGTTTTATATTGTCCTTGTTTTTTTGCTTTTGATATTATATTTTTTTTCTTTTCTTCATCGAATATTTCTCCTTTTTTTTCAAAGAAATCTTTAAATCCTTCTACTTCTGGAAAATATATAAAATTTTGAATATGTGATAAAAATATTTGTCTTAAATTTGCATAATTTAAAAATTCAAAATTTTCTTCTGCCATTCTTCTTATGTCATAATTTACTTTTTCTTCATCATTTTTAGGATTTTTTATTTTATTTTTTTTTTCTTTCCTTAAATATTTTTTATCAAATTCATTTGTTTTTTCCTGTTTTTCATGCTCAGCATGATTAATTTGATCAGGATTAATTAATTCAATATTATCATTTTCATCAGAGAAGAAAAATGTTTTTTTATTTGTTGTTTCTTGAAATTGAAAAACTTCAGGTCTTGAATAAATATATTTTTTTAATTCAAGGAAATAATAAATAATTTCATATAAAGAAATACAATTATAGCCAGAAGAATCAAAAATTAAACTTGAAAATTTAAAGAAATAAACAACTACTGATTTCATAACAACTTCAATATATTTTTTTATTTTTACTTTGTTGGTTGTCATTGTTAAAACTCCTTGAAAATTTAATAATTCATATTTAACAACATTTGCTTCATTTTCAAGTCCAATTAAACCAGAATAATTTCCACTTTTTACTAAAAATTCAAAAAATTTATGATATTTTGGATTTTCAATGATTTCATCTTTTTTTTCTGGTTTAAAATCATTTATTAAAGCAGAAGCATAATAATTTATATTTCTTGTATCTAAAACTGTTTCTAAATAACATTTTCTGTAATATTCTAATAATGCTGTTCTTAATGATATATTTATTGTCTTTGCATATAATATTCTTTTTAATTGTTCTTTTCCTGTTATTGATTCTAAAAAATCTTTTTCTTCAATAATTGTTTTTGAAGTACATAATTTTGTTAATATTCTCATAAATTTTTTAATTAATGATTCTGTTTCCTTTTTAAAACATTGTAATTTATCATTTTCACGTGATGATGCCATAAGAATAAAGTAATTTTTAAAAGTTAAATGATAATTAAATATAATTTTTAATAATCTCATTACTTTCTTTTTCATTTTTGTTTCATTTAAAAATTTAACTTCTCTAACCATTGTTTGAAGAATTTTTAATGATTCATTTAAAATTTCTTGATTATTACTTTTTAAAATAGCGATTTTTAATAAATGAGTTAAATTTGTATCATTGTTAATCTTTCTTTTAGATTTAGCAATAAATGATAAAGCTGTACTTATAAGACATAAAGCTTCAACTAATTGTCCTTCATTTAATAATTCAAAATTACTTGTAAAATCACTTTGTAACAAAAAGAAAGAATTTTCAGGTGAATTTAAAATAAAATGATATAATATTTCCATTATAATTCTAAATATTGATTGTTTAATAGAAAATTTTTCAGGTGGATTTTTTTTAGATATATGATTATAATATACAATATGAATATATTTCATCATTGATTGAAGTAAATATGATTTTGTTACTAAATATTTATTATTAAAATTAATTGATTGATTTTGATGATTATTTTGAGATGAATGATTTCCTGATTTATTTATACTATATTCATTTTCTTCATCTATTTGAGATAAAATTTCATTTCCTTCTAAAAATTTAGAATTTTCTTCTTCTTCTTTTTTCCTTGTTAAAACATTATTATCTTCATCATTAAAGAAAGAATAACTTTTATTAAATTCACTTATTATGTCTTCAAATTTTTGAGTAAATTTCTCATCAACGCTTTGACTATTATATTCCTGGAAATAATTATAATAAGTTTCTTCTAATTCTTCAGTAAAATAACGTAATTTTTTAATAAAATCTCTTTCATTAGGAAGTAAATTTCCCTTAATAAATTTATATAATATTTCTTGATTTTCATCAGATAATCTAATCATTCCAGATTGATAAGGTTCATCAAGATTTAAAGGTAATTCAAGTAAAGAATTACAATTTCTTATTACATTTCTTAAGCATTTAATATATTTTTGTTTTTGAGGTAACATTTCTGCAATTTTAGAAACTGTATCTGAGAGATATTCTCTTTCTCCTTTTTTTTCTTCTTCTCTTTTTTCTCTTGAAATAACTTCATCATTAAATCTTCGTGTAAATGTTAAAGCTAATATTACATTTTGAGTTACATTTTTACATATTTCTGTTTTTCCATGAAAAAAATTACATTTGTCTACTGATCTTTCTCCTTTTAATGCACTTATTATTATTTGATCATTATAATAATATGATAAAAATAATAAAGTTTTTATCATTGGACTTATTACTTTAATTTTAATGAAATCTTTATCTGGATTTTTTTTCTCTTCATCAAAATATGATAATATTAAATCATTTAATTGACATAATTTAGATAATTGTTCATGATTAAATAAAGAATACTTTGCAAATAATTCACATATTTTATATAATTTTGCAAGTATTAAATGAAAGATTATTGATTTTTCTTCTGAATTTATTAAACATTCAATTGAATTTAAAATATTATTTAAATAATTTAAATTTAAATTATTCACATATTGTGATACTTTATTTTCTGTTTCAATATTAGTTATTAAAATATACCTTTGTAATGGAGATAATAATAATATGTCTCTTATTTTAAAATTTGGATAACTTGCAAAATCTTTTTGAATATAAAAATTATAAAATATTGTTGTTAAATAATATTTTAATTGCCAAATATTTCTACTTTTAAAATCAAATTTCCTTTCCATGATTTTAAAAAATATTTTTTCATTTAAAATATTTTTAATAATATCATTTAAATAACATAAAGTTCTACATTTCATTTTCTTTGAATTAATTTCTCCTCCTTCAATTCCAACAGTTAAATTTTTTGGTCTTTTTTTTTCATCTTTTTCAATTTCATTTCCATCTTCATCAACATTATTTTTTTTTTCTATTCTATTTTTACAATTATAAACATTTTTACATCTCTGAGCAAAAACAAATAAAACTTGACAAGTTAAATGTAAATCATTTAAAATATTATGTTCTTCAAAAAAATAATTAAAATTTTGAGTTAAATTTTGATAAGTAGAATTAATTTTCTCAGAAAAAGAATGAAACAAATTATAAAAACTATTTTTCGTAGAAGTAAAAATATTTAAAAACAAGATAAAAGTCATTCCTTCGAAATTATACATTTTTAAAAAATTATTATCTTTTGCAATAAATCTTAATTTCCTAAAAATAATTCTAATATCACTATGATTATGATTAGTACAACAGCATTTAAACCCTTTTAAATCAGTCATAGGTTTTTTAATAAAATTAGCATCACAATTAAAGCATAAATTATAGCAAATTAAGCATATTTTAGTATTAGAATCATTTAAACTTTGATAACAAATATTTAAATCATTAATTCCTGCTAATTCACCAAAAGTACAAATTTTTTTATATTGTTTATCTTGTTGATCACTTTCAGTAAATAATTGATGACATTTATATCCACAAATACAAACTGCATTCATTATTGATGATCTTATTAATTTATGTGGATATTCTTCTCCTGATTTGTGACATATGTTAAAACAATTCTCACATATTGGATTCGTCCTCTCAGGATCACATTCACATATATAATATGTAGTTTTTGACTCTTTTATTCCTGATTTTAATATCTGGCAATCTACTTCAAATATGTCTTTTGTATAATCTATTATTTCTTCTTTTTCAAATGCTTTTCCTACATTTTTTAAATTTTTTTTTATTTGAGATTGAGCCATTTTTTCTTCCATTTCCAACTAATTTTTTGATATTTATTTTTGTTTTTTTACATTATACTAATAAATTTGAATTTTTGATAATTATTATTTTTTGAAATTATAAATTTAAAAAATAAATTATTCTATGGAATATAAAAAAATTTAAAGAGTTGTTTTAATTGTCTCAAATAAATTTAAAATTCTAACGGAAGAAATAATTTAAGGTTGTAATCCTTTCTATCTATTTTCATTATTTTAATTTATTATTTTAGAATTCAAATCACAAAAAAAAATAAAGAATACTTTAAATAAAATAAATAAATTAAAATAACTTCAAAAAAAAAAAAAACAAAAAATTTAAACATATCTAAAAGTAGGATTCCAATTTCCTTTTTCTCTATTTAAATCACTAATATAATCAAAAGCAGTAGGAATCCTATATGCACCAGGTCCAGGTACATTTAAATTTTTTCTTCCCTCTTTTTGATTTTTAGGAAAAGCGATTTCATTAGTTAAATTAACATCTCCAACTTTATAACTTCCAGGTCCAGGATATCCATCTTTAATAACTTGTTTAATATGTTCATCCTCATATTTCTTTCCCATAGAATAAGAAGCTTCAGTTGGAAAATGTGCATTAACACTATTATAAGTTCCAGGACCAGGAAAATTATCTTTTTTCTTTTTCTTTGTTATTTCTCCCATTGAAAATTTAGGTCCTTCAGGAATTCTTCCAACTTTAACATCATAAGTTCCTGGACCAGGAAATTGAATATGCACAATTTTTTCTTTTGAAGCACTTTTACTATTTTCCTTATTAAATCCTTCTTTATTTCCAAATCCCCATGAAGGCAAAGTTATATTATTAGATAAGTAAGAATATTTAGGATTATATTCACCAGGTGAAGGTAAACTTCTTTTAAATTTACTAACAATTCCTTCTCTTCTTACTCCATGTGTATATCTTGGTGTATCAGGTCTATATTTCATATCAGAATATTTTCCTGGATCTGGACCTGATGGTTTCTTTTTATATGCTTCTTCTGCTGCATCTGCATGATTGTATTTTTCTCTTGAAAATGAAAATGAAGGACCTTCTTTTCCCATAAATGTTCTCATTGGATAATGTCCTGGTCCTGGTGTTTCTGCTCTTTTCTTTATTTTTATTGTATTTTCTTCTTCGTTCTTCTTCTTTGGGAAAAAACGTTCTGTTTCACTAAATGTCCATTTTGGAGATTTTGTCGTTAATATTGTATAATTTGGATTTAATTCTATTCTTCTTTTTTTCTTTGATATTTTTCTTTTTATTAAACCTCTTGATTCTTTATCAAATATATGACAAGGGACAGTGAAACTTTTATCGTTTCTTAAATCATAAGTTCCAACAGGAGGCAAACTTGTAGGATCTTTTACTTTTCTTTTAGTAGGTTCTCTTAATGTGAAAGTATATCCAATTCCTTTATCTTTATCTTCAATATCATATGAACCTGGACCCGGAACTGGTACTCTATGATCAACACGTCTTTTATTATCTAAAGTACCATCATCATTAAATTTTGGTCTTATTGAATATTTTGGTCCTTCTCCTGTTAATGGAGTAAAATCATTAGGACCTGAATTGATGTTGTTTATATTTGGATTGTTTACATTTTCTACTGGAGACCTATTTGTTTTTGAAATTGTCCATGAAGGATATGTTGTTGTTACTGATTTTGAATCTGGATTATATTTATTTGGAGCTGGGGTAAACCAGGGGTCATCTTTTTCTTTTGCATCTATAAATCAATTATATAAATTTTTTTTGTACTTTTTGAATCCTTTGAAAATGACCATGCTACACTATGAGTAAATGCCATGTATTGAATTTGATTTGGATTGGGAATGTTCTCTATGTGAGTTATGTGATTTAGAAATGTGTTGTCTGTTGGAAATGTTTTTACTATTACTCTGTTTGTGTCAACTGTTGTCATTTTATTATTTTTTTTTGAGTTTAATTAATATTGTTATTTATTTAAATTAATTCCTATATAAATAATTCTTGTTTGAAGAAAATAAAAATATTTTCTTTTATTTTAATTTATTTGCCTCTTTGTTCTTATTTAATATTATTCCCTCACTAATTATATTATTAGAATAAGTTGAATATAAATAATAAAGAAGATTTAAATATATAAAATATAATTATGATATATAATTTAAATAAATCTAATGATAATATTATTTATTTATTTATTGATAGAATAATCATATTTAATTCATAAGCTGTTAATTTCTTTTTTTAAAGGCAAAAAACTCCAAATGTATAAGACAAGGATAATAATAACCATCAAAACAAATATTAGGAAAATAATATAAAAAAATGTTGTTAGAGCTTTCTTTTTCATTTTATTTAATGATAATAAGGCCCAATTCTTTTGTGAGTTAAAAATTTATTGAAAGTATTTAAAATGAATTCTAATATTAAAGGATAAGTTGAAAATTAGAAAAATAAATTTTCAAATTTAAAAAATCTAAATTGAATTCAGAACATAAATAATCATTATAGATTGTTTTGAAAATGAATAAAAACATATAAAACAATTTTCTCTCTATTCATTTCTTCATCACTATTCTAATAATTTAATATTAATCATATTTTTAAATTGATTTTTTATTTTCTTTCCCATTTTTTCAATATTATCAAATCTATGACATGTAACTAAATCTTCATAAACATCATGCAATTTTTCTAAATCATCAAGAGTGATGTTTCTTTCATAATAAAAATTTTCTTTCTCTCATACTTTTTTTCTAATTAGGATTAAGATCTAAATCATTACAAGATATGTTCATATAATTTTTTGTCAATTTCAGATTCATAAAACACTAGAAAATTAACTTTTCCTAATTCCTTCGCTAATTCAGTTTTTTCTGTTCCTATTATTACACTTATTTCAATTAATTTTTTTTCTTGAAGCTGAATATTATCTTATTGAAAATGTCCTTCAAAGAATTCAGGAAATATTGTTTAGGTAATTTTGAAAAATCTTTTTCTCAAGGAGGAGTTATTTCATTGTCTTTCATTTTTTTTACTATTTCTAATATAAATATTTTAAATAAGATTCTTGTGTAAATATAACAAAAACTTTAAATTTCTATAAAAAATTTTCATAAAAACTTTATTTATATTTTTTAAAAAGTGTAATAATATTTCTTTCATTTATATCAAGTTCAAATTTTTTTTAATTATTTAATTGTTTAATGCTAATCTATTTTAATTACCCTTAATATAATTCTTAAATATTTTTTTTATTTATTTTTTTACATATTCATTAATTGATTAGAAATGTTGATATATATTTTATTATTATTTTATTTTATGTAAAATTTTTATTAAGATTTTTTTTTTTAATAAAATATATCTTTGAAAAAAAAAAAATAATTTCTAAACCACCAAAACAATATTTACATTAACTTCAATATATTTTATTTGAAAAACAAAATATAAAATATTACCACCCTTATTTTGTAAAAAAAGTAATAATAAAAAAGTTATTTTATTTTAAAGAATTAAAAGAGAATAAATCATTTCTTTCAAAATATTAAATACATTAAAAATTAACCTTAAAAAAATTAATAGTCAAATCTAATGTAAATAAATAATAATTTTAATAACCAAAAAAAAAGAAAAAAAAACCGAAAAATTGTTTTTTTTTCAAATTCAGTAAAATAATAAAAGTTATCATATAAAAAAAATGTCAAATCTCCAAAATTTAAATCCAATTTCATTATATCTTCCATCAAACAATATAATAACAACTCCATATGAAAAAGTATTGAATATAATAAATGAAGCAAAAAGATTTATAAATATGATGAGTAAAAATCAAAGTAAACTAATAAGAGAATTAGAATGGGTGATAAAAATAATAACAAGTCATTCATTATATAAATATGAATTAAAAGACCTTGATAAAATAGAAAAATATACAAAAGATAATCCTGATTTTAAACAATTTGTTGATTTTGTATATGAATATAATGAAGAAGTAATCGAAATGAATAAAAAAAAAGATATGATTAATTCTCAAAGTTTAAAAATGTCTAATGAGTTATTACAAATTCCTTCATTTAAATTAAAAAGAAAAAATATTCAAAAAAATGTTAATAATATATCAAAAAGAAATAAGAATTTAAGTCATCAGAAAATGAATTCTTTTTCTTCAACATTTAAAAATCAAAATAATTTATCTTTAAATTCTCTTAAACAATTATTAAAATTTAATCAAAATCCATTACCTAATTATATTCCAGTAAAAAATCAAAATAAAAATAATAATTCTTTAAAATCATCATTAGAATTAAAGAATTCGAAAAATAATAGAATAACAAGTTTATTCAGAAGTTTTAACTTAAATAATCAGAATGAAAATAAAAACTCAAATAACCAATCTTTAAAAAATTCAAGAGCAAATTCATATGAGAATAAAATAGAAAATTCATTTTCATACATAGAACATGTATTAACAGGAGCAAATTATGATCCAAAGCAAATATTAGAAAAAGATTTTAATATATTTGAGTTAAAAAAAATAATAGGTCATGGTAATGTATTACCATTAATGGGAAAAACAATATTAGAATCATTTGGATTATTGGATAATAATATAATAGAAACAAAGAAATTAGATAATTTCCTTTATTCAATAACAAAACAATATCATACAACAACATTATATCATAATTCAATTCATGGAGCTGATGTCACTCAAACAATAAGTTTATTTTTTTTAAATAGTAATGCAGAAGAAATTTGTTCTACTAATGTTTTAGATTTATTAAGTATTTTAATCTCTGCTTTAGGACATGATATCGGTCATCCTGGATTCACTAATAATTTCCAAATTAATGCTTCTACTGATATGGCTTTAACTTACAATGATATTTCTTGTCTTGAAAATTTTCATGTTTCTAAATTGTTTAAAACTATCAAAAAGGATGAAAATAATATTTTTATCAAATTAAATGTTGATGATTATAAAACTATAAGAAAAAGAATGATTAGTGAAATTCTTGCAACTGATATGGCTAATCATGGAAAAGTTATGGGAGTTGTTAAAGCAAAAGTTGAAAATTTTAATAATGAAAATAATAATGATAATGATAATAATAACGAAAAGAAAAAATTTGAATATTTAACAAAAAATCCAAAAACTCAATTTGAAGAACAACAATCTTTATTAGATTTCTTTATTCATGCTGCAGATTTAGCTCATAATACAAAATTATTTAAAATATCACTTCAATGGGTTGAATTATTAACAAATGAATTTTGGTTACAAGGTGATAAAGAGAAAGAATTAAATTTACCAGTTTCTTTTCTTTGTGATAGAATTGGAAGTGACATTCCTTCATCACAAGTTGGATTCATTTCTGGATTTATTTTACCTACTTTTGATGTTTTAATTGCTATGTTTCCTACTTTAAATTATACTGTAGAAAATGCTAAAAATAATATTGCAGAATGGAAAAAATTAGTAGAACAACATAGATTAACTGGATGGACACCAAGAGAAAAAAAAGAAGAAAAAGAAAATGGAATTTCTAAAAATCAAATTAATCATTCTTTAAATGGAGGAAATTCTTTAAATGGAAGTAATGATAATAATAATAATAATTTAAGTTTAAAAGGTAAAATTATTAATAATAGAAATAATATAAATAATATAAATCCTTTTCATTCAGAAGAAATTAAAAATGCATATACTGCAAATTGGGGGAAACCTAAATTAATAACTATAAAAAAACAACATGGGAAATAAAATTATGTTTTTTTCTATTATTAATATAAATATTTTATTAAAAATATATTTTTTAAAATTAAACAATTCTTTATATATAAATTTAATAACTATAATAAATTGTTAAAATTTTTTTGATGAATTATTCCTTAATAAATTTATTTTAGTATCTTCAACTTTTCTATAAATAATATCATAATCTAATCTATCCATTAATTTTCTTCTATTTCTTCTATAAAAATAATATGGAATTAAAATTGCAAGTAAAATAACAATTATAACCCCTATTACAGTATAAAAAATAAATTTTGAAGACCATTTATCATAATCATCTATATTAGTTGTATTTGTTGAATTATTTTTTTCCATAAATTAATTATTTTTAATAAAAATTTAAAAAAATTTAAAATAATAAAATATTTAATTATCTAAGTTTTTATTGTTTTTAACTATTTTAATTTAAAATGAAACTAACTTAATAAATCATTATTAAAGAAAATAAAAGATTTATTTTTCTTTTTTTTCCTCTTTTTTTTCCTCTTTTTTTTCTTCTTTCTTATGTTCTTTCATTTCTTTTATATGCTCCATTTTTTTTTCTTTTTTCAATTCTTTTTTGCTTTTTTGTTGTTCTTCACTTTCTTTTTTTTCAACATATTCTTTAACTTCAGCTCTAGTATTACATTCAACCAATTTATCACAAATTTTAGTAACAAAAGTTAAATTACCAACATACTTCAAATGTCTTATAACATTAGGAATTTGTTCTCTTAAATCTTTGGTTAAAATTTTATTATAAATATTAACTAATAATGTAGCAAGTAAAAAATCACAAATTTGTATTGAATGATTTGTAATAAAAGTTCTAAATTTTAAATGTTCATTCATAACTGAAAGTTGTTTTATTAAATCATTAATTGCTATTTCAAATAATTCTTTATTATATGGTTTTTCTCCTTCTAATTGTAAATTAATTTCACAAACTATTGGAATTATATTATTTGAAATAAAATTTAACCACATTTCACATGATGATTCATTTTTTAAATCTTTTCCCATTAAAATTTTTTTTACTTCTGGATTGAGATTCAATATATATTTTAATATTGGAAGTGTTCCTGAAAGGAAAAAATCTCCTTCTTTTAATAAGGGAAACATTTTTGTTGGAGAAAATTTTACAATTTCTTTTTTCACTGAAGAAGAAATGTTTTCTAAGTATTCAAGTTTTATTTCTTTGTCCAAATTGAAATTGGTTGAAAGTAAAATTAATATGTGATGAGTTGGATTTTTTTTTTCTAAATATAAATTTTTTATCGATGACATTTTAATTTGATATTTTTAAAGATTTGATATATATTAATTAATTAAAAGATACTATTTAAATATTAATTATTTGATAGAATTAATTATTTAAAATAAAATTATATAATCCATCACTAATAGATTTTAATTTATCATCTTTTTCATTTTTTGGAATATTAATTGGTTTTAATCCCATTTTTTTTCTATCTTCATTTGAATAATCCATTAAACTACTTAAAGTTTCTAATAAACTTTGTTTAACATTATCATTTGCATTTTTATCAAAATAATTAACTAAAACTGAACTAATCACTCTTTTATCAATTAAATATTCTGTATTTTTTAAATCAAAATTTACTTTTTTTATTAAATTATCCATTTCTTTTTTATTATCTTCTTCTTTTTTTTTTAAATTTAAATTCTCTTCTTGAAGTTTATTTAATTGAGATTCTAAAGAAAATATTTTTGCTA
>JAEEGK010009667.1_pt1 | contig 22457 bp, 12 predicted proteins | sample 8958771 | NCBI WGS metagenome assembly JAEEGK01 (sample SAMN16246547, study PRJNA631951) | gut metagenome | biome: gut microbiome; feature: rumen; material: SC-attached | host: Bos | place: Iran: Karaj | collected 2018-10 | reverse complement strand
TCCCCAATCCCCAATCCCCAATCCCCATTTAATTTCATTTAAACAGATAAAAATAATAAAAGAAATAATTTTAATGAATAACTAGGTTCAATTTTATTAAATTTAATAAAATTAATTTTATGAATTTGAAAAAAAAGAATATAAAATAAATGAGAAATAATAGTCAATTAGAAAGTATCACAACAATAGAAGATAGTAAAATAGTATATAAAATAATGAGTCAAAACAATATTTTTCCTATAATAAAACAATATACAAGTGTCACAAATTCTCAAATCACAAAAAATACAAATAGTAAAAATAGTAATTGTAATAGCAGTAATAGCAGTAGAATAATATATAGAAATAATATTAATAAAAGTTCAAATGATATTTTAAATACTAGATATCATAATAGTGAATTATTTCCTTTTCCACAAAAAAAAAAATTTGAAGAAAAGAAAAATATGTCTTTTAAATTATTAAAAGGAAAAGTTTATATAACTGAAAGCTTTCTTAATCAAATTTCAAATAATAATTCAGAAATAAATGAAGATACAGACAGGAAAAACAAAAAATCATTATTAGAAAAATTAAAAAATGTAAAATTTACTTGTTTAAAAGATAAAAATACTAAAATTAAAATAGGAAATAAAATGCCTGTAAAAGATTATATATCTAAAACAAAAGAATTAAATTTAATGAAATATAATTTAAAAAGAAAAAAAGAAAGAGCTAAAAGAATAATTGAAGATAAAAATAGTCAAAGTCTTTCAATTGATCATACTATCAATTCTTTAAATAAATATAAACAACAATTTATTAAAGGAATTTATGTTAAATATAATGATTATTTAAAAATGATAGAAAGACAATATAAAAAAGAAGTATTTGAAAATAATAATTTATTTAGACAAATTGAAATTCTTAAAAGTGATTTATTGTTACTTCAAGTAAAGATAAAAAAAGCTTTAATAAAAAAAGAAAAAATTGGTAGATGGTTATTTTTACAAATTCAAGTAAAGGAAAAATTATCTTCTATTCCAGGATACTATTATTCAATTTTAGAAAATAATAATATAAATTTGAAAAATATTGAAGAAAGAGAAATAGAAAGAGTTAAAAAATACAAAGATACAATTATATATGATAATTTAAATGATTTTATAAATGAATTTCATAAAATTCAAGAAAATACTTTACAGAGTTTACAAGAAAATCAAATTATAAGAGAACAAATTATACAATTAAAAATTGAGAAAAAAAATTTGGAAAAATCTTTAAATAAAATAGATAAAAATGAAATAAATTTAATAAATGAAAAAGAAATAACTTTAAATAATTTAAAACAAACATACATGAAAAATATATATAAAGGTTTAGAATTAGAAAATTTAAATAATAATATTCCAAATAATATACTGAGAAAAGAAAAAAGTTTCAAAGATTTAAATGACAATTTTTATATTCATCATAAAACAATTAATATAATACCAAAAGGTTATTTATTTCATTCATTATCACAAGATTGTTTAACAGGAAAAAATATAAAAAAAGGAAAATATTCAAAAATATATATTAAAATATATGAAATATTCAAAAATTCATTAGAATATAGAAATAATAAAGAATTAAAATTTATTAATCATTTAAATGACTTTTCCAAAGTTTCAAATACAAATGAATCTAAAATGTTAAATATGTTAGAATATATTGAAGAAGTTATTAATGATCTTTTTCATAAAAATAAAATTTATAAAAGTAATCCTTTATTATTTATTCAATTTAAAAAAGCTTATAATGTTGTTGATCATATAAATAAACAAAGGAAATATATAAAACAAATGGAAATTATGAGAGAAAAAAGAAAAAACGTTATTCAAAAGATAGAAGAAAGAATGAATAAAAAATATTTTTTACCTCATAGAAAAGTTGTTGTTAATTATTCAAATAAAATAAGAAAATCTCATGTAAATTTATTAAAAAAAGAAAATTCATCTTCGATAGATTTAAAAGACTTTCTATATGACACATAAAATAAAATAATATATATAAAAAAATAAATAATATAAAGAAATTATTTATAATCTAAGATGAAAATTTTTATAAATTAATTATTATATCATTTGATTTTTATATTTTAATTAGACTGTAACTTTAAAGAAAAACAAAAACCAATATATAATAAAAATGTAATAATATAAAAAGTTTTTTTCCACCAAGAATCAAAATAAAAATTAAAAACATTTTTAATTTGATTTTTAACAAAAGAACTAAATTCTAAATGATAAAATTTATTAAGAATTCTAACTAATAAATAAGGATACTTAATATATTTTTCGAATTTGATACCTTGTAAAAAATAATTACTTGCAATAGTAGTATTTTTATCAACACCATGTCCAAAATTATACATTAAACCAATATTAAATAGAATATGAGCCTGATAAAATTTATTAATTCCAATAGAAGAATAAGCACTTTCATATAATTTTTTTGCTTTTTGAAAATTTTGTTTTAATTCTCCATACCCAGTAAAATAAAAATCAGCAAGCATAATTTTAGATAATATATTCCCTTTATTTTTTGCCATTTTCATAAATTTAACAGTTAAAAATTTCTGATAATTTTTATCAATAAAAATATCATAGTTTTTAAGTAAAAGAGCAGTATTTAATTGTCCTAATTCAATACCTTCTTCAGCTAATTCTAAATATAATAAAAAAGCACTTTTATAATGTTTATGTAAATAATAATCGTTAGCAAGATTAAAGTTATTTTTACTTGTAATAGATTTATCAGCAACATTTTGAAAGAAATTAATAGTTATATCACAAGAATTAATAACAGAACCTATATTATATTCATTCATCATTGCAAATATATATGAACCAAAATTATGCCCTTTTGCTGCTATTTGATTTGCATATGAATATGCAGTTTTATAATCATGACTAATTTCTCCTTTTCCTTCTAATAATAATGTCATTATATCATAACCTGCATTATCATCTTTTTTTTCTAAATAACCTTTTTTAAAATAATCATATGCTCTTCTTTCATTTTTTGGAACATGTAAACCATAATAATACATATATCCTAATGAATTCCATGATTTACTTATATTTAAATTTTGAGCTAAAGTTAAATAATAAAATGCTTTTTCATAATTTTTTTCTACTCCCCATCCATTTAAATATAATTCACCTAAATAATAATAACTTTCACCATCATTTAATTTTGCACCTTTAGAATAATATTTAAAAGCTTCATTTACATTTTGTTTAACTCCACAAGTTCCTAATAAATAACAATAACCTAATTCTCTTATATTTTTTATATTATTATTTGAAGCTTCTTTAACATAATAATCTAAAATATCTTCATTTTTTTGTTTTTCTTCGAATTTTTTTTCGACATATTCATAATCTGCTAAAGTCATATAATTATAAAAATTTCTCATATGTCTTTTGGTTATATCTGTAACAGTTTGAAAGGAACTTTCTTTAAAATATTTTAAAGCTATATCACATGAATAATAAACTCCATAACCATTTAAATATTTATATCCTAAAGTATTTAATGCTTGAGGATATTTACCTAAAGCACTTGAAAAAAGTAATGAAAATGATATTGATACTCTTGCTTCTTCTTGACTTAAATTTTTATCTTCTGTATAATTAAAGTTTTTATAATATTTTGTATTAGATATTTCATTTAGTAGTTTATTAGTTTTTTTATAATATTTGAAATTTGAATCAGGAGTTATTTGTTCTAATAATTTATTTTGAATTATTACATAGAGTAAAAATTGAGATTTAGGATTTCCAAAATAAGATGATATTATTAAATATGTTAAACCTAAAGATAAATTGGGATTTTCATCAATATGACCATGATAATATATATTACCTATATTGAAAAATATTTCTGATATTTTATTTTTATCTATTTGTTCTAAAATTTCTATTTCATTTAAGTTCTTTATATTTAAATCATTTTCTATTTGTTTTGAAGTATCTAAACATTCTTTAAAATTATAATCATCATTACAATCAAGTTTATATTTAGTATAATTTATATTTGATATTATTTTATATATTTCTTGAGACCTTTGTTCATTATATTTTAATTCAATATTTTCACATTTAATTAAAATACAAAAGGAAAAATAGTATAAAATATATAAATATTTCACCATTAATAATTTATTCAAATGTTAAAAACTAAATTAATTTATTTAAATTAAATATATCTATTACCTTTAAAGATAATAAAAAATCATAATGGAAATCAAAGTCCTATCAAGACAATCGAATGCAGAAGAATATAAATTTTTAAAGAATTTACAGATAAAGTAGTTATAGAGGATAAAAAAATAAATCTAATCATAAATCTTCAAAAACCAATTATCTAAATAAACAAATGTTGTCCTCAAAATAAATCTATTCAAAACAGGGTAAATCAAAATAAAAATTATTAATATCATTCAAAAAATATTGAATTTTTTTTACTTAAATAAAAACAAGATATTAATATTACATAAATCTTCTAATGATCTAATCAAATTAAACAATTTATATTAACATTCATAAGAAAGAAGAATAGTCATTAATAATATGAAGAAAAAAAATTGAAAAAAAAGAAACTGTTTTGATGTATGTTTTTAATAATTTATCTAATAATATTGATAAAAAACAAATAAATAAATAATTAAAAAAAAATTTAAAGAATTAATTTTAAAATTTTTAAAATAAATCTTCTAATCAAAAATCTTTCTAAATAAATTTTAAAATACAATTAATATATATAATAAATATATATAAAAACTTCTTACTCGAAAGATTTTATAACAAAAACTCCTTCATCTTTCTTTTCACTATATATCATTTTAGGAAATTTAATTTTAATTTTATTTAAATATTTTAAAGGTACTTCAATATCTTTTAAAACAGTATTTTTTTTAACTCCTTTATAATTTTTAACATGTTTTTGAATATCATTTATACCTTGAAAATTAGCAATATTTAATTCACAAATTTTTTTACTTTCAAAAAAATTCCAAGATTTATTTTGAAATTTTTCATGAAATAATAAAATATGATAACTATGATTAAAATTAATAAAAGCATAACCTTTATTTCCTCCTTTTTCATAATCAAAAGGTAAATATAAAAAATCATATTTTCCTTCAAAATCATTTAATGCATTAACTAACATTTTTTCATTATATTTAATTGGAATATTTCTTATCATTACAGTTGTTCTTTTATCTTTCCCAGATATTATATCATCAATATTTATTAATTGCTTTTCAGATTTATTTTCATTTTTACATTCTGTTCTTTTTAAATTTTGTTTATTAAGAAAAATATTTGTATTATTAAATTTATTATTATTTTCTGGAATATTAATTAAATTATTCTCTAAATTATATAAATTTGGAATTGAAAACTTTGAATCATAATTTGGAATTCTTGCTTTATATTTTGTAAAATAATTTTGATAATATCCAATATTTGAATTTTCGATATTTTCATTTATTTCTTCATCTTTATTATCATCTTTTATCTCTTCTTGTTTTGACATACAAATAAATTTCTTATTATTAATATCATTAATTATTGAATTATTTGCAAAATTATTTGATTGAATTTTAATTGATGAAACTTGATTAATTATATTTTGATTATGAAAAGTATCTTCTTCTAAATCTAATGAGTCAAATTCATCACTAAATGAATTTTTATATAATGTATTGGATAATTTTTTTTTTAAATTTTCATATTTATTGTTAAAATTTACACACGATTCTTCGTTACTCTTACTATCATCTTTATTTAGAGTTCTCCAATATTTACTATCATATAATCTTTCATTAATTCTATTTTTTGAATTTGAATTTGAACTATAATAACTTGAATCTTTCCCATTTTCAGTAAATTTCTTTATTTCACTATTTAATTTATCATATATTTTTTCTGGATTATCTGAAGAATTTTTTGTAATATCTTTATTGTTTTTTGCACTTTCATTTGTATGAAAAGATCTATCACCAAAAAAAGAAATTTCACCTCCTAAAGAGATATTTTCTGACATTATATAATAAATAAATAAGTTTCTACAAAATAAAACTTTATTATTTTTTATTTGAAAAAAAAGCAAAATAAATGCAAAATAAATTTTTTCAAACATAAATATAAAACATTAATTTATTAAAACCAAAATAAAAAAAAATAAATGAATAATCCTCATCAATTATGTAGAATATTAGTTCCTAATATGGGATCAAATTTAAAGAATCAAAAGTAAAAAATAAATATATATTTAAAATAGTTTAACACCAAATACAAAAAATCCAATAACACCAACAAAAGTAAAAAAAGGTTTTTTTCCAGAAGATTTTTTTACTCCTTCAAATAAGGAAAATCCTCAATTAAGACAAATAAAAACTCCAATAATGAATAAACCAATTATTCATTCTGATGGTTCTCATCCTTTAAAAATATTACCTAAAAATATTAGTTTTAATAATGAAAAAAATAATCAAATATTACAAAATGTTGCTTTTAAAATAAATAAATCTTCTAATAGTACTGATAATGATAGTAATAGTAATAATTCTAATTTATGTCACACTCCTGTTCAAATGAATAGTAGTAAATTTACTTTTGAAAATTTTTTTCCTGATAAAAATAAAAATAATAATGTTGATGAAGATAATAAAAATGATAATTTATTTAAAGAAACGCCTCATTTTTTTCCTAATGTTAAGGAAAATAATTGTAAAAATAATTATATATATAATAATATTAAAACAGAAATTGATAATAGAAAAAATAAAGATATGAATTTAATTCATAATATAAATAATAATCCTAATGAAATAAATAGAAGGAATCAATATAAAAAATATACTATAGAAGAAAATCAAAGAATAAATTCTGAAAGAATAAATCCTGGATATATTAACAATAATAATATAATATTACCGAATTTAATTAACGAAAATGTTGTTAATAAAGAAATTCAAAATTTATTTGAAAATATTCCAAGTCAATTAAGAAATGATCCTGATTTAAAAGAAAAAGTAGGTGAATTATTACAAAATATAAATGAAATGAAAGCTTTTATTGAAACTAAAAAAGAACAGAATTTAATGAAAAAAAGACCTAAAAGTGGTAATCCATTAAAAATTAAAAATTTAAGAAATGATGAGCATATTAAAATAGAAAAACAATGTAAAAATAAATTAAGTTTTAATCAAAATAATTTAATAAATAAAAAACCTCCTATAACGGAAAGATTAATAAATAAAAATAAAAAAATTAAAAATAATTACAATAATAATAATTATAATATTCAAAAACAAAATCTTATTCCTTCTAAAGTTAATAATAAAATTAATAATAATACAAGATATTTCCAAAAATAAATTTTAATAATAGAAAACAATTATAAATTATGAGAAAGCAAAATATTAATTCTTTATTTTTATATATAAAATTAATATTTATTTTTATATTACTTTTTCAACAAATAAATTTTATTATTTTTTTCAAATTTTTCTGGAAGAATTAATTACTGAAAGTTTTATATAAACTATTCAAAACTAATAAATATATATAATATTAGAAAAATTGAAAAAATTAATAAATTAATAAATAATTCTTTAAGAACTTGGAACTAATAAAAAACCTATAAAATTTTTTTCATAAATTTATTTCATAAAAATGAAAAAAAACATATTTTTAAGAAATAAAAACTTTTTTGCATTGTTCAATAGTATATTCTTCATTAGTAACAGGACAAACGAATTTTCCATTAGCATGAATTTGAGCATTAATAGCTTTAGTAGAATAAACTTGTCCATTAGGAAGAGCCAAAGGAGGATTAGAAGTATCCATAATTTCTCCAGTAATTCTACATATTAAAGTACTTATTTGATGATTTGAAGTTGGTAAATTTAAAGCAACTTTTCCTATTTCTTCACTACATATTGGGCAACTTAAACATTTATTATTTGTATAACAAAATGATGTTTTCAAACTTATTAATCCACTTTGAAATAATATTTCTAAAAAAGAAGAATAATTTAATGAAAATATTTCAAAGAATGTTGATAAGAAATTTGCTTCTAAATTTAACCATCTTTCTTCTGATAATAATTCTTTATATTCTTTTAATTTTTTCACTTTTTCTGGTTTTAATGCTAATAAAAACATTACTTTTGATATTTCATTTATATGTTTATCTAAAAATTCTTTAAAATTTTCTCTTGCAAAAGCAACGCATTCTTTTATTTCTCCTTTTTTATATTTTTCTATAAATATTTGAATTACTATTTTTAATTTTAAATCACTATTTATTTTAGATAATTTATTTTTATTTATTTGAGTCCATTTTAATGCTTCATTTAATTCTTTATTTTTTAATGAACGCATTATACTTTGCATTTCTAAATATGCTGTATATTCTAAACTATCATTTAATTTTTCTTCATTTATAAATTTTTTTGCTGTTTCAAAATATTTTTCACGAAGAAAATAATCTAATAATAAATTATCTATTTTCTTTTCACAAAATACTTTTAAATTTTCAAAATTAAAATCTTGATCTATTATTTTCAATTGATTACTTCTTTTTGTAAATTCTTCATATAAAGTATTTTCTTTTTTATCTATTTCTTCAAATTTTTTCTGAAGTTCTTCTGTTTTTTCTATTAATTTACGTAAAATAGGTAAAACTTCATTTTGATTTGTTTCTAATTTTTTCTTTAAATTTTCATATTTTAATATTATTGTATTTATTTCTTTTTCAATCATTTTTTTATTCACTCTTAAATTTGCAATAATTATTTCATATACAACTCTTAAATAATCATATTCTAAATTTATATCAACATTACAATTCATTTATATAGGATTTAAATATAATATATAAAATTAATTAAAAATCTTATTATAAAATTTTAATATATTAAAAAAGCTTTTTAAAAAACATATTATAATTAAAGGAAACTAAATAAAAAATATTCACTGAATCTCCTATTTTTAAAATAAACCTCCAAAATTAATCAAAGATTAAATATATGTTATAAAGAAAAGGGTACTTGAAATAGAAAAATTAAATAATAATGTAATATTAATATTATCATATAAGTAAATTATATCCTTATTTTATTATATATATTAATAATAATATATGATAAAAAATTTAGTAAAAATATCGAATTTATTGGTGAATTGTAAAATTTTTAAAAAAATTTTGTAAAGGTACTCATTAATATTTTAATATTAGAACTATTGTTAATTTTATTAATATTTTTCATAGTAAAGAATGAAGATATTTAATAAAAGCATAATATATTATAGTCATAATCATAAAAAAATTTAATAAATTACTTTTAAAAATTTATTATAATTAGATTAAAAAAAATGAAAAAAACTTTTATTCTCCTTCAGGAATTTTATCTTCTTCTTCTTCTTCCCCTCCTAAACTTTGATTATTATTTTCATTAGATTCACTTCCTTGGCTTTCTTCTTCTTCCTCTTCTCCGCTACCATGACTTTGTTCTGCATTTTCACTCTCTTCAAGAGGTTTTTCAATTCCAGCTTTTTTTTCCAAATTTTCTAATCTAGACCCAACTTTATAAACCATATCCATAATTTGAGTATTTTCTTGTAACAATAAATCAATTTGTTTAAGTAAATTAGCATTTTCATCTTTTTGTTCTTTTATTCTACTTTTTAAATATTTATATTTTTCTAATAATTGAGGATTAAATTCATTATAAGTATCATCGAAGAATTTAAATATATCATTAGTCATAACTTCAATTGCTTTATTTAAATTTCCTTCAAATTCACTTAAATAATTTGCAGAATCATCCATTTTTCCAATTTTTACTTCAATATTATCACATAAAGTATTATATGAAACTGCGCCTTCTTCATCTTTATGTCTTTCTTGAAATGGTCTTAATTGCTCATTCATTCTTGCTATGTCATCCATTTCCATCTTTGTTGCACTCTTCCTATTACTTGCCTTCATATGGTTTAATGTGTTGTCTCCATAACGTATTAGTAATTGCTCTGAATATGCTCCTTCGTTTTGACCTAAGTCTATTTCGTAAGATTTTGCTTGCTTTTTTGGGATTGATATTAGGAAACGTGAATCAAAGTTAGAGTTGAAAAAATCCATTTTTTTTTTATTTGTATTAATTAATTTTTCAATGTTTTTTTTTTATTTGGGTTTTATATTTAATATTCATTGGTATCATTATAACGTAAATCATGATTTAATGAATATCTATTATCATTTTCAATTATTTCTCCAATGATAAAATCAGCATCATCAGTTTCAAGCAATAATATTGTATTAACAACATTTTCATGTTTTACAACAGAATTATTTCATAAGAACATTTTAGAAATTTCTTTCATAAATTTTTTATTATCACTTTCAGTTAAATTTTCTTAACTCTATGATTAGTATTAGTAATTCCAGGAGCAACTCCATTAATTCTGATACCAAAAAAAGCTAATTCTAAAGCAGATCATTGGATAAGTGAGTTTATCATTGATTTTGTCATTGAATTTAAAAAACCATAATTGACTGTAATAAAACTTTCCATCTATGATAATATTATACAATTTCCTTTTGTTATTTTGAAAAAAGGAACAGATAAATTAATATATTCAATCATTGTTGAACTTACCTTTATATTTAATAATTCATCAAATTTTTTATATCACATTCTGTTACTAAACTTTGATTATATTTCCCGTGACACATTATTAATATATCTAATATTCCTCTTTATTTTTTCATTATTGAAATAAATTAATATGTTATGATTTTCTAAATCTAATATTTCATATCAATTTTGTTTTTTCCTTGCTTTTCTTCTAAAAGACAATTAAAAGTTTTAATTAATTTTTCTTCGTTATGACTTATTAATCATTATTTTGCATTTAAATTATATAATGTTTTAACTAATATTTGCCCAATTCCACCTGTTGCTCCTGTTATTAATATATGCTTATTTTTAAAATAATCTTTATTTTCATATGTAAATTAATTTATTGATTCCATTATTTTAAAAATATTTTAAATTTAATTCATTTTTCAAATTAAAAAGAAAAAATTAATGACTGAATCTTTAGATTCATTTCAAAACACTTTTAAAAAGGATATTTTATTATTTAAAAATGATATATTAAAAGATGTAAAAGTGATAGAATATAAATTAAATTCAAAATTTGAAACAAATTCATTATCAACAGAAAATACTTTAAATGAATATAAAAACAAAATAGATATATTAACTCAAAAAGTATATGATTTATCATCTTTAATAATGGTAGATAAAAATATGAAAGAAAAAATAGATTCATTAATAAAATTTAAAGATAATATAAAAGATGAATTAATGAATCAAAAAGTAAAAATAGAATCAAATTACAAAGAATTACACGATTCTCTTTATTCTCATGATAAATTACTTGCAGAAAGTATAATATATCCAGGGGTAATTGGAGGAATGGGTAGATTTAAAAATTTACATGAGTTCATTGATTATGTTTTAACTAATATAAAAGAAATTATAAATTATAAAGAAAAAAATACATTAGATTTAAAAAGTTATAAAGTTAAATTAGATACTACAATGAAAAATATTAAATTACAAATGGATGGATTAACCAAATCTATCAATGATTATACAAAAAAATGTATTAATCAAACTGAAAATAAATTAATTGATATGATTAACATATCTGAAGATAGAATTCAAGATATTAGACTTGAAAATTATAAATATGCAATTGATTTAAAAAATAATTGTGATAATTTAAATAATGAAATGGAAAAAATTGCTAAAATTAAAGATGAAATTTATGAAAAAATTAATTTAGATATTGAAAATATGAAACAAGCTAATTATGGAGTTACTATTAAATTTGAAGGTTATAAAAAAGAATTTAATCAAATTAAAAGTAAATTTTCTCAATTTAATGATTTAATTAAAGAAATTAATTCTAAAATAAATTCTTTAAAAGAAAAAAAAACAGAAATTAGTCTAAATTATAAAAATAAAAATAATGAAAATAATAATAATAATAATGATAATAATGATAATAATAAACCAAAGAATAAAACCGTTTCAATTAAAAAACAAGAAATTTTAAGTACACCAAAAAACGGAAAAAAAGTAGAAAGTTTTGTAAAAAAATATATTAACGGAGAAGTAGGATTAAATGAATTTATTCATAGAAATTCAAATAAAGAAAATAATGAAAATAAATTATTTAATATTAATGAAATTGAAGATTATTCCAATTTTAATAGTAATGAGAATAATAGTTTAATGAGATTAACTTATAATAATAGTTTTAATAACTTTTTGAACCAGAAAAATTATAGGAATAATATTAATTCTTTTTTTTTTCTGAATAATCAAAACTCAAATAGTGGTAATTATGAATATGATAATAATAATGAAATAAATGAATTGAATAAAAATAAGTTTTATCAAAGAATAAAACAATTAAATTTCCAAAATAAAAGTTTTTCAGAAATACCAATGAAAAATCATAAAGTTTCAAGTGATAAAATTTTAGAATCAAAATATATAAAAATTAAAAAATATAATGAAGTAGATTCAGAAAATATAAATGAGGAAGAACCAAAAAAAATAAATTTAATAAAGCATAAAATGAATAATTCGTTAAATTCAGAAGATATAAAAAATTTTGCTTCAAGAAGTTATTCAGTTTTTCCTAAATTACCAAAAAGAAAATCTCTAAATAATGTTTTTAAAATGCCAAGATCATATAGTGAAGAAGAAGATAAAAATAGAATAGGTTTACCATATAATAACCCTAATTTAAGTAATTATACTTTTCAATCTCCAAACATAAATTTAAAAAAAATCGAAGTTAATAATTTAAATGCAGATATGTTTAAATCTATTGACGGTGATAATAGTTATTTTAATAAAAATAATAGTTCTGTTTCTTTTATTGGAAATTCTATTCAAGTTATTCATTCTAAAAAAAATAAAAAGATTAAAATTGAAAATAAAAATGATGAAAGTAAATATGATGAAAAAAATAAGAAAAAAAAAGATTTTTTAAATTTATCTAATAGATTAAATGAAGGTAAAGAAATTGGAAAATATGTTAACCAAATAAAAGATAATATTACTCATTTTATTGTTGAAAATAAAGAAGAAGATGATTTTCTTAATCGGAAAATTGTTGAAAAAAAAAATTATAAAAAAATTAAGGAAACTTCTCAAGAAAAAATTAATAGTTATTATAATATAATAGGTAATGATAATAGTGAAACTAAATATTCAAAATTATCTAAAATTTTAAATAATATTCCTCCAAAAAATATTCCTAAAACAAATCTTCTTCTAAATGATAAATATAATTCATATAAAGAAGAAGAAAAATAAATATATTATCTTAAATTGACATAAAAATTAACTTAATTATTAATTTCTAATTTAACTATATTTTAAAATAGGTGTTAAATAAACTTTATTTCTTTTTTGTTAACTATTTTTAATTAATAAAAAAATAAAATAAATATATAAATGGAAAATGAAAAACTTTTCCTTCCAGAAGATGTAATTTCAAATTTTAATGAATTTCCAGAAACAATCATTGATAATAGGATTTTATATATGATAATATATTTAATATTTTTCACTTTAGTTGATTATAATAAACTTGAAGAATATTTAAAAGATAATCATAATTTAAAAAATAAAAATATTTTAAATGATATGAAAAATATAAAAGAAGAAAGAAATAAAAATAATTTAGATAATTTTGAAGGAATTAATAATGATTTTACTATTGAAAATTATAAAAAAATAAATAAATTATTATATGATAAAACAAAAGATAAAAATTATTTTTGTGATTTATTAGAATTTTGTTTGATTAATGCTTTAATGTTAGTATTTAATTGTGGGAAAGATCATACAATAAATATTTATTTATATGATAATTTTAATAAAATAAAAAGAGGAAAATTTTTTGAAAATTTAGAAAAAAATTCTTTTGTTACTGAAGTATTAAAACAACCATTTGAATCTTATTTAAAAGAAACTGTAGAATATAATTTTAATGAAGAAACATTTGAATTTACAAATGATAAAAAAGAAATTATTAAAAAAAAACAATATTTATCTTTAATTACAAATTTAGGAAAATCTCTAAATGATATATTAAAAGGTTTTTTTGATAGTTTTGAAGAAAGAGTAGATGAACTTTTAAAAAAAGTAGAAAAGGAAAATTCAACATCAAGTAAAATTTCACCTTTAATTTATATGGGAATGATAATTAAATTTAAAAAATTTCAATTAATATATGAAAAAGGAAATGAAGAGTTAAAAAAATATATTAGTTCTCAAATAAAAATTGTATATTCTTATCCAAAATCGTGTTTTAATTATTTATTTTATATATTATTTACTATATTTAAAATAAAAAATTCTTCTCAAATAAAAAAAACTAAAATACCTTTTAAATTTGAAATATCACAAGCTTTTTTAGAATATGATTCTTCTTTTGTGATGGCTTCTATTATAAAATACGATAAAAGAATAAAACATATTATATTTAATCAAAATAAATTTGGTGAAATAGGTTTTTATGAATTAGGAAAAAATTTATTATTTAATCAAAATATTATAATACTTAATATTGGCCAAATGAATATTACAACAAGTCATTTAAATTTTTTTAATATTGGTTTAAATGGTTATTGTTCAGCTATTGAATTAAATTATAATAATAACATTAAAATTAATTCATCTTCTGGAAAAGCTATTGCTGAAAGTATAACTAAATTTCCTAATTTAATTACATTAAATTTAAATAAATGTGAATTAGGAATTGGAACAAAATATGTTTTAAAAACTATATTAGAAAATCCAATGAAAATTACAAATTTATTTTTATCTAAAACATTAATGGATGAAACAAGTATTAAAATATTAAATAAAATTGTAGAAAAAAAAAATTGTACTATTAAAATATTGTCTGTTAGTAATTGTAATTTTAACAATAAATATGGAAGAAAATTTTTAAGAAGTATATGTAAAAATACTTCAATTGAAGAATTATATATGTATAATTGTGAATTAGATGATTCTTATTTTTGTGATATAAGAAATTTAATTATTTCAGGAAATTTAAATGTTTTATCTCTTTACAAAAATAAACTTTCAAATTTTGAAAGCATTCTAAAATTAATACAATTAACAAGCACTCAAAAAAAAAATTATAAAATAGGAAGTCAATTAATTAATTTGGATTTAAGTGTAAACCCAATTAAAAAAAATTCAATTTGTAATAAATATATAGATATTTTTGTTAATGTTTGTTATAATACTACATTAAAAATTTTAGATATTTCTCAGACTCTAAACGGTGAAAATCCAAAAATCAAAAAAGAAGAAGATGAAAATAAAATGGATATTGATGAATCTACACAAAGTAAATCTAGTGTGGAAAATAGTGAGTTAAATGAAAGTAAAAGAATGGAACTTTTAAATGAAAGATTAAAAGATATTGAAAATAAAGATATTTATTTCTGACCTTTCTTTATCTTTTTTTTGACTACAAGATTCATCCTAATATGCTCTTTTCTTCTATATAAATTAATTATTATTTTTTTAAATTTATATAATTAAAAATTTGAAATAAATATATTATACCATTATTAATAACAATGATTTATTATATTTTTTAAAAGAAATAATTAATAATAAATAGAAAACATTCAAATACTATTAAAAGATTCAATTTGATATTTTTTTTAAAATAGAGTTACCAAAATCTATTTAATTTTAAAAATGAATTTAAAAATAGTTAATTATAAGATAAATCAAAAGAAATTTATAAATTAATTTTCTTTACAAATAACTATTTAACAAATTTTTTTCCACCTAATATTATTTTCATAATAAGAAGATAAAAATTTCATCTTATTATGACCTAAAAACAAATAATATTAATTAATTCAATATCTTTTCTATTAAATTTAATATCATTATTACCATAAAAAAAGTATTAAATCGAATAATAAAAAGAGATTTAAAACATTTTTACTTTTATATAAGAATTTAATAGTTACATCACCGAAAATAATAATATTAATATTAAAAGAAATAATAATTATATTAAAATAAAATAAAATTATTTTTTTAATTTCATTTCCTTTTTTAATCAGAACTATTATTTTATTAGAATTTATTGTAATTATAGGAGAAAAAAAGGTATTTTTAGTTATTCTTAAATAAGGGGAATAATTCAATTTTAATATTATCTATTGTATAGTTCTCAATTAAAAATAATAATTTTTAAATATATTATTTTTAAAGATAAAATTGGAAAATGTTGAATTGATAATTAAATACTAAAATAATTTTTATTGATTGTTTGATGTTTCTTTAAATATTTTATTTAATGATATTATATTTTTGAAATTGGGTCTATTATAACATTTTAATTTTATTATATGAAATGGTTTTAATGAACTTTATAAATAAAATATTTTCCATCATTTATTTTTTCTTGTAATATTAAAATATTGTCTTAATAAATGATATATATTTTTTTGAACACACGAAAAAATAAATAAATATTCTAATATATAAGAAGGATATTGGCTGATGACAATTTATTTCTCTTTCTTAACTATTTTGATAGTTAGTGTAATTTTAAATTCTGAATTTTCTTTGTATTTCGTTTTAAATATAAACAAATCTTTTCATTATTCAAATTTTGAGTCCTGTTTTCTTCAAGATTTTAAGGATATGAATTTTATTTTCTACATATTAAAAATAATCAACTGATTTTTTTGTATCATTAAAGAACTAATAAAATCATATAAATATTAATTAATTATTGTGCAAAAAATAATTATTTTTAAATATAATAATTTATAAAATATAAATGTATAATAAATAGAAAATAAGTAATTTATGAATTAAATTTTACCAAAATTGAATTTTTGCAACTTTCATATAATTAGATAAAGAAAATTTTTTTTTCACAGCTTGTAAATTATAAGTTCCGTTTTCAATTATATAACAAATATCTTTAACACAATCTTTTAAATCATTAATTTTAAATCCAGTAACATTTTCTAATAAATAATCATTATATATTTTAAATAAATGTAAAGAAATAAAACAAGCAGAAGCAGCAATAATTTTACAATCATATTTAATCATTTTATAATCAATTAAGCTTAATTCTAAACAATACCAAGAATAAAAAAAACACTTTTCATCTAAATTTAATTTTTTTTTATAAAATTCTAAAAATTTATATTGAGTAGGAAAAGTAATATCATAATTTAAAGTTTTTAACATTTCAATTTCCATATTTAAAACTTGTTCTTTATTATAAGCTTTATCAGTAATATAAATAAAATCTTTTACTTCAGGAGGATACATTTCTTCATATTTACAAGCAATTAACATTGCAGTCACTCCAACTAATTGTAATTTATTTCTTTTGACTTGTTTTTTTTCTAAATATTTATCTATTAAATATACTGTTAAATACATTGTTTCAGGAACTAATTTAAATTTTAAATGAACTTCAATTAACCAATCTAAAAGTATTGATCTCATTTTTTCATTTATATCATTTTGATATAACATATAATTAGGGTTTATATATATTTTTTCTTGTTCTTTTATTAAATTATTATATATTTCTTCAAAATATTCTTTTACTTCTTGAGGATTTATTTCTTCTTTTACTTCTTTCATTTCTATATCAAAAGAATTATCTTTGTTTTCCTCAATGTTTATTGTTAATGGTTTTTCTATATTATCAAATACTTTTGCTATAATTTCATTATTTATTATTTGTTCTTTTAAAAAATTATTTTCATTTTGAAAATTTTGATATTGTATATTTTCTCTTTTGTTATCATTTACATTAAAATTTGGCTTTTTTTCATATATGTTTTTATTTGTAAAAAATGAATTATTACTTAAATATTCTTCATTGTTATATGTCGTTAAATTATTTAAGTAAGATATTTCTTTTCCAAATTCTCGAGATGTCTGATTAAATTTTTGAAGATTTGAGTTTTGATTAATATTAAAATTGCTTGGATGATTTTTAAAATATATATTATTTATTCTTGATGTTGTTGGTCTTAATATATTTTGAAATGAAAATATATTTTCATTTATTTGCATTTTTTTATTTCTTTAAAAATTATTTTTAGGTTTTTATTGAGAATAATTGAATTAAAAATATTTAATTTTAAATTTAATGGATGGCTATTCAAATAAAATAAGTAGAATAAAATATACAATTGATGAAATAAGAGATGATATAGAAAAAATGAAATTGGTAATTTAAATATATTATAATTAATATAGAAAAATGAAAGAACAATAAATACAATGATGTCTTCTATTTCACCACAACAAAAAAATCAAAATCAAAAAAATTTAAATTATAATTTCCAAAATCAAGATTCTCAAAACAATATAAATTCAATGAATAATAATATAGATTTAAATTATTCAAATAATAATCCATTAGAGAGCAATCAAATAATTCAAAATAATATAAATTATAGAGGAAATACAAATAATACAATTACTACATTAACTGAGGGAAAGAAAGAAGAATTATATAGAAAATATGATACTGAAGAAACTCAAAATCAACAAGAACAAAATTTTAATAATAACATGAGTAATAATTTAAATATTATGAGCGGGAATGTTAATTATATAAGTGAAACTAATAATTATTCTCTTGATAATAGTCAAAATTCTGGTTTTGGAAATGATGAATCTAAAAATTTTCAAAGAAATATTTACAATTTAAAAGATAATAATAATAACAATTATAATTTTAATTACAATAGTAATAATAGCAATAATATTAGTTATAATAATAATAATAGCAATAATATTAGTTATAATAATAATAATAATAATAATGACAATGATAATAATAATAATAATAATAATAGGAATAAATATAATAATTATAATTTAACTAATAATACTAAAAAGATATTAGATTCATTTTCTCAAAGAAATTATTATTCAAATAAAGATTATAATATAGATAATATGAAAAGTAATACTTTACTAAATTCAAATTCTGAATCCAAAATGAACTTAAATTACAACAAATATAATAATAATGATGATTTAATAAACAATGATTTATCATATAAATACTCAAATTATGACAATAAATCTTATACAATGAAAAAAAATTATTCTACTCCAATTTTAAATGAATATAAATATACCAATGATACTTTTAAATATAATAAAAATAATTATAATGAAAATAATAATATTTATAGTTCTAGTTATAGAACTAGTCATTCAAATATGTATAATAATGAAAATAAAAATTATTATAATAATAATGATAATGAAATAATGAAATATAAAGATGAAATAAAACAATTAAAAGAAGAAATAAAAAATCTTCGTTTAAATAATAAAAATCTTGAAAATCAAATAGAATTAGATAAAAACAAATTTAATGAAATAATAGAAATGAATGATTCAAAATTAAAAGAAAATGAAAATTTATTATTAAATATAATGTCATTTATAAAAGTAAATTCAGTAGAAGAAATAATACCAAAATTAAATCAATTTTTATCATTGTTGAATAATAATAATTTTACTGGAAAAACTCAAGAAAATATAAGAGATGAATTAATTAAGAAATTAAAAGGATTATATATAACATTAACAGGAGGTAATTTAAATGAAGATATTGATATAAAAACTTTATGGAGATGGATTAAACATTTAATTAATACTGTTAAACAATTAGCTTTAGAAAAAGAAAATATAATTAAAAATGAAAAAGATGAATATAAACAATTTTGTTTACAATTAATGTCAAAATATAATATTAAAAATTTACCAGAATTAAAAAATTTCATTGATAATTCTTTATCAATGAATAACATAAACACTAAACAAATAAAAAGAATAACTCATAATTACAATTATTAAAAAAATAAATTTTTTTAAAAAACAAAACCTTTTTTTTGAAATTATTTTTAATTAAAATAATTTATTAATTAAATTAAATGGAAAATAAAATTCATCAAATAAATAATCAAGAAATAAAAGAAAAAACTTTATTAAAATATGAAGAACATTTATGGAATCGTTTTGAAGCATTACATGAAAGATACAGAAGACAATATAATTATTTATCAAATTTAAAAACAATATTTACAAAATATAGATCAGGAATATCAGATTTTTCAAAATCAAATTTAAATATAGTAAAAGCAAAATATCAATTAGAAGAATCAAACAATAGTCAAAATGATGCATTATTATCTTTAGTATCAAATATATCAAAACAAGGAGAAGCATTTGATTATTTTGAAAAAGCAATGCCAGGTTATATTATTCAGAAATTAGATTCTATATTAGATCCTGTTTATTATGAAGAAAAAGATAAATATAATAATTTAAAAAAAGCTTATAATAATTATATTTATGCTCAAAATTCAGTTGAAAAAGCCAAAAAAACTTTTTATAATTCTGCTTCTGCTGCTGAAAATCAATTAAGAGTTGTTATTAAAACTAAAGAAATTGATGTTTCCCAAGCAAATATTGAAACTTTAAATAGATTAGAAAGTAAAAAAAATGATTTAATTAATGAAGCTAAAAATTATGAAAATAAATATATTTCAGAAATTCAAAATGCTAATAAATTAAGAATTGATTTTAATCAAAAGCAAAATGATATTCTTCAATTTTATGAAAAAAGAGATGAAAATAGTGGAGAAGAAATAAAAATAATGTTAATGTTATTTGTAGCTGAATTAAAAAAAGATATACAAATAATTACAACTAATATTCAAGATTTTGAGGAAAATATAAAAAAAATAGATATTAAAAAAGATATTAATGAATTTGTAGAATTAAATAAAGGAACTGTAAAACCTGATGAAGAAATAATATTTGATCCTTATGAACCAATAACAAAAATAACAGAAACAAAAGAATCAGAAGATTTTAAATATAATGTTATGAGAGAAATGAAATTAAATTTTAATGGAATTTTCCCTGATTTTAATCAAGAATTTGAAGATAAAAAAAGTGAATTAAGAAAAATGACTGTTAATTTTTTTAAAACAAATGTTAAATTTAATGAACAAGAAAAATTACTTGAATATTTAAAAGAAAAACAATTCAGAGATTATTTTTTAATTAATTTAAGTAAACAAAGAACTCAAGGTAGATATGCTAGAAAAGAAGAAATAATAAATAATTTAAAAGAAGTGTTAAATTTAATTTTAGAAATTGCTGAAAAAGAAAAAGATTATGAATCAGGAAAAAATTGTATTATATTATCACAAACTTATTATATTGAAGATAAAAATGATAAAAATAAAAAAATTTATTTAATTGAATCTATTCAAGATAATAATTGGTTAAAATCAATTAATTTTTGGAATGGAATTATTGATTTAATGATTAAGAAAGAAATTGAGAAAAATAATAAAATAAATAAAAATAATGATGAAAATGAACAAAAAAAAATATCATCTAATGCTGGTTTTTCTCAATTATTATCTTACTCAAATAATATGGTTGAATTTAAAATTGATAAAGATATTATTAAACATATTATTGATAAATTTGCTATTAAATATGATATTGAAAAAAATTTAGTTGAAGCTATTTATGCTAATACAGGAATCACTGGAGAAATTGATATTAATGCTTATGATCCTAATGAAGATTTAATTGAAGATGAAAAAAAAGATATTAAAATTGATGAAATGAAAAATGAAGAAAATATTAAAGAAGATATTAAAAATGAAAAAAATAATAGTGAAGAAAATAATTCTGATAAAAATAAATCGGATTATGTTATTTTAGACAATGAAGAAAAAAAAGATGAAGGTAATATTGATGAAGGAAAAGGAAATGTTAAAGAGGGAAATATTTAATATTATTTATATGTTATATTTTTTTAATTTATTTTTTAGATTTTTTTAAATAAAAATAAATACTTATAAAATGAAATTAAACTATTTATTAGTAATGTTTTTATTATATTTTTAATTCCTTGTCTTATAATCATTATATTTTTACATAAAAATCTTTAAGAATTCATAAAAAATAAAAAACAATTAATTAAATGTAAAATAACTAAATAAAAAATTTTATTGATTCCCTAAATATTAACAAAAAATAGTTATCATTAAAGATTATTTTTATTGTCTATAACAAAAACACTATTATGATAAATTATTCTTAAGAAAATTAATAAGAAACAGTAATTTGAATTTTAGGTTGAAGTGAAAATTAAATCTTTTATCTTCAATAACAAAATTTGTTCATCTTTTCAATTTTTTAATTATTTTTTACCAGAAATAATTTTTTTTTTTGTTTTTTTTTTTATTTAATTTTAACT
>JAEEGK010009666.1_pt1 | contig 22457 bp, 12 predicted proteins | sample 8958771 | NCBI WGS metagenome assembly JAEEGK01 (sample SAMN16246547, study PRJNA631951) | gut metagenome | biome: gut microbiome; feature: rumen; material: SC-attached | host: Bos | place: Iran: Karaj | collected 2018-10 | reverse complement strand
TTGGGGATTGGGGATTGGGCCCAATCCCCAATCCCCAATCCCCAATCCCCAATATTATTTAAGTTACAAAGATTTCACTTTTCAAAAATTTTTAAAAATTATTTTAATAGAATTATTATAGTTAAAATGTTTAAAAAATTTACATGTTAACTTAACATATATTTTTACTGAAAAAACATTGAATTGTGATTATAATATTGAAAAAAGAAATGAATATTTCATATTTACAGAAGTGAAATTGAATTGATTTCAAAAGATGTTCAGAAAAGTTTAAATTTAATCCTCCATTTTTAAATCAAAATTTGAAATCAAATTATAATTTAAATTTTTAATTTTATTTAATTTTTTTTTGATGTAAATATATATTTAAATTATACATTAAATATTTTTTATTTAGAATTTTGATGAATGAGGAATTTTCAAATTAATTTCAAAGTTGATTATATGATTTTTTATTTCTTTTCCTTTTTTTTTAATTGAATTAAACAAAATCTTGAAATTTTCTATATTGAAATTCAAAAAAAATCAATTGAATTAATACCATTGAATTAAATTTCTTAGACTTAGTAAAAATTGAAATATATGAGAAAGGAAAATTTAATAAAGAATAAATAATATTTTTTTTTATTTAAAAAATAAATTAATAAAAATCTTCTTTTAATTTTTCTTTTCTTCAATTTTAACAAGGAATAAAATATTGTTGTCATTATCAAATAAAAAATAGAAAAACTATATATTATGGAAAGGTGAAATCATTAATTTTTGAATAATTAAAAATAGAAATATAATTATTAGTATTACAGATTAGATTTAATGTTTTCTTAAATAAGATATAAATGAAATTTTAGGATATAATCTTTTATTTTTTTTAAATAATTCAATAAAATAATATTTATAAGAAAGATACATTTAATTTTTTAATTTAATAAATATATTTGAAATTCTAAAATATTTAGAATAATCCTATCATTAATTATTATATTATTTTTATTTTTCCTTTGAATTCCATAAGGTATTTTATTTTTATTAAATTTTATCTTTTCTTTGACATTTTCCTTCATCTACTATTTCTTTATCATCATTTATTACAATAATCATATTTATCTTTTATTTTTTTTCTTTTTTATTTAGATTTTAATTAATTGTTTTACTTATAATGGATACAATGGAGTTATATGAAGAAAAAGAAATAAAACAATTGAAAGAAAAGATTAACTCATTGAAATGGTATTTAATTATTTTTGTTATAGTTTTTCTTTTGGTTTTTATAATAGTTTTTTTGATTTTTTTTTCTAAATTAAATAATTATTCTCAAATCACAAAAAGTTTGAATCAAACAATTTCTTTTTATGAAAATATATTAAAAAAAAAATTTTCGGATTTACCAATTTCAAATAATGATGAAAATAATTTTATTTTAAATAACACATGGAATTTTCAGAATGGAAATGTACTTAGAATATATAATAATAACACTCATATCATTCTTTTATGGAAAAATAAAATAAATGATTACTTTAAAAAAACAATTTTTCAATTAGATTTTGAATTAAATTATAAATATTTTGAAGGAATGTATAATATACAAAATATAATCAAAAGATTAGTTTATTTATTTAATACAGAAAAATATAATATAAAAGAAAATGATGATAAATTAATTATTGATTTTGAAAAAGTTAAATGTATTGATGATGATTATGAAAAAATTGTTTTTGAACTCAAAAAAACAAAAAGAGAAGAACTCCCTTATTTTTTTTACATAAATGACGGATTGAACTTTTTATCAGAATCTTATATTATAAATGAAGAAAAAGTTAACAAGATATTAGAACAATTAACTGAGGCAAAAACAAAAGTAAATAATATCACTAATTCTATTAAACCAGTTTATGGATATTTTCACAAAGAAAACAAAGATCATGTTTATTTAATAGAAGGAAAAGAGAAAACAATTGTTGATAATATGACTAAATGGGAAAATGAAGGAATTCAATTTTATGCTTTAAGATAGAATCAATTTTATTCATTTATTGACTATTTGAAAATTACAAAAATTTCTAATAACTTAATTTAATATTCTCTATTAATAAAAATACTTTAATAAAATCACTTCTTAAAATATCAATAAATATGTCTTTAACTTTCATTTATATATTATAAACTTTTTAAGACAGAATTCCAAATTTTAATTCATCTTCATTTTCTTTTAACTTAATTAAAAAAGAATTTTACTTAAAAAATGTTTGAATCTAGAATAAGAATAATAATAATTTGGAATATGAAGTGTATAATTTTGATTTCCAATAGAATAAACAAAATTATTTCCATTACATTTCCGAATTCAAACTTTTTTTTCGATGAATGATAAATTATCAGAATAAAATTTAAAAAATCAATTTTAATTACATTAAATCTATTTACTATATATTGTTTTAAATATTTAATTTTAGCATAAATCCATATCAGTATTGAAACATTAACTTGAATTTTTTTGAAATGAATAAATATTAGAGAAAAGTTTTTTGATATTTGATAAAAAAGAGAAAAAATATTTTTTAATTTAATTATACTTATTTTTTTATTTATATGATGTTTTTATAAATTATTGGAAAAAATTATTTTATTTTAAAATTGAGATTAATTTTTAATATCATTATTATTAACATAAAAAAATGTAGAAACATTACAACAAAGATTTTTTTTTCTTAAAATTTTTCAGGATCATCTTTAAATTCTCTTAATATTTCATAATCAATTTTTTCTTTATTTGACTTTAATAAATTATAAGCTATTTTCATATTTTTTGGAATTATAATATCTTTTGAATTGTCTCTTTTCTTTTTAAAAGAAAGATTTAGAAATTTTTTCTTTGATTTTTTAAATGAATCTGAGTAATCATATTGTTCAATTGAATGATATCCTAAATTTTTTTTTTGATTTATATTTTCTGAATTTCTTGAATATTCACTTGATAAATATTTTTTTCTTTCTTCAAAAATTGAATTTATTAATTCATTAGATTTTACAAATCCTTTAGGAATTGTTTTTAGAACATCAATATCTTCTAAATCTCCTTCTTCAGGTTTATGTAAAACTTTTTTAACATTTAAAAATATTTTATATTTTTTTTTTAATTCTTTTTCATTCTCTAAATCTTTTTTATTTTTTACAAATTTTTTAACCCAATCTTTAAAGGAAATTTCTTTATTTTGATAATCAACATTTGTATATTTTAAACTATTATTTAATATTCTTTGATATGTATTTGATTTTCCAAGTTTTAATAAAGCAATTAATTCTTCATCTTGCATAATTATCTTATTTTTACCTAAATAGTTTAATACTAATTTACTAAAAAATTCTTGTTTTGAATTAATTAAAAGTAAATCAATTAATTTTTCAATTTTTTCTTTTTCTGTTAAATCATTGTTTTGAAAAATAGTCAAATGCGAATTTTTTTGTAATATTAATTTATTATCTGAAAATTTTGAATTATCTAATTTATTTTGTTCTGAAATTTCATTTAAATTAATTTTATCATTTTTGAATTTTAAATTATTATTATTATCTTTAGCTGTTTTTATAATGGTTGAATTATTCTCTTTTACAAAAGTATTTAAACTTAAATTATTCTCTAAATTTATTTTTTCATTAGGAATTGAAAAAGTTGAATTAAAATAATTTCCTCCTGCAGAAATAACATTATTATCTTTCTTTAAATTATTATTTTTATTAATTTTATTTGAAAATTCTTCATAAACTAAAATTTGAGGAATATCAAAATCATCATCATCAATATTTAATTCATTCTCAGATAATAAATTGTGTAAATTACTATTAGAATTTAAATTCAACTCTTGTTCTTTTATTTTTTTTTTATAATTAATTTTACTTTTACGTTTTCTATTAGAAATTCCAGAATAATTTAATGATTTTATTTCATGTGTTTCATTTAATTGTTCATTATCTGTTGGTAATTCTAAATTTTGTGGAATTAAATTTGATGGAACTTCAAAATTATCATAATTTGAACTATCTTTATTAATGGTATCACTTTCAAATTGTATTGTTTCTTCTTTTTCTGGATTTTTTATTTTTAAACTTTTATTACTGTTAGATTCACTTTTTTGTGGATTATAATTATTATCAATATTTTCTTTTATATTATCTTCTATTGTATTTATATTATTATTTAAAGATTCTTTATTTGAGTTATTGTCTTCTTTTATTTCATTATCTATATTCTTATTTTCTATAATGTCGATTTGGGTATTTTCTTTTTTTTCTTCATTCAATTCAGTTTTATCTTCTATAATTTCTAAATTTGGAATTATTTCATTAGATTTTAATTCATTATCCTTTTTTAACCCTTTTTCAATATCATTTTTAAACTCATTCTTCTTTTCATTACTTATATTATTTTCTTTTTCAACATTATTTTCATTATGAATATTTTCATCTTTATCCTCTGAACTTTTATTATTAATGTTATTACTTAATTTATTGTTATCTTTATTTTCTTCTTCATTATAATATGATAATTCACTTTCTTTCTTTTTAAAAAGTGGAATATCTAAATTTTTTGAATCTGATTTATTATTTTCTGTTAAGACATATTTAATAATCTTTTCTTCTGTTGAAAGATTAAATTTTTCTTTTTCTTTTTCATTACTTTTAATTTCAAAACTTTTACTTTCTTTTGATGATTTTAATTTGTGAGATTTTTTATTAGACTTAGTTAAAAATTTTGACAAATAATTTGAATCATTTGATAATTTATTTTTTTCTGATGAAATAAATGAAATTATTGTATTATTTTTATCAATTTGGAGAGAACTAGTTTTTTCATTTAAATCATTAAAAACATTTATTTTATTTACATTTGAATTTAAAGAAGTATTACTTCTAAGAATAGAATTATTTTTATTATTATTTTTTCTTAACAAGTCATTTTTTGATTCACTTAATAAATAATTATTTTCCATTGTTTCATCATTTATCTTTTCATTAGATTTTAAAGTATTATTATTTTTAATTGAATTTTGAAAATTACTTTTACTTAAATCATTATTATTTTCATATAAATTATTGTTTATAATTGATATAGAAATATGTTTTAATCCAATTGAATTCGGAAATTTTTGACTTTCTGAATTATTATTTATGTTATTTGAGTTTAATTTTATATTATTTGTTGTATTTTCTAAAACATTTTCGTTGTTATTTATTTCGCTTTTTTGTTCTATTGAATTGTTTTTTGGTGATTGGTCCTTTCTTTCTGAATTCATTTCAAATTTTATTGAAGAATTATCATTTATATTATATGATGTTTTTGAAATTTGTCTTGATGATGAACTTTTATTAACTTTTTTTTTAGAATCTGAATTTGAATAAAAATCATTGTTTATGCTTTTAAGTGAAAAATTTTTTTTTAAATTTTTTTTTTTAATTGAAATCTTTTTATGAGACATATCTCTTTTAATAAGTTTAACACTTTTTATAGAATTTGGAGATTTTTGATTTGAATAATTATGAGAATTGATTTTTGAACTATTTGATTCATCTAATAATTTTGAATTATAGAAAAGCTGTTCTTTTGGATTCAATTTTCTTTTAATGTTTTCTAATTTTTTTTTTTCATTCATTTCTGTTTTCACAACATTATCTTTACTATAAAAATCCCCATTTTTAATTAATTCTCCCACATCTTTAAATTGATAGGAATTTTTTTCATTATTTCTATGATTATATTTTTTATTTTTTGTATTTTCATTTGATGAAATTTTAGTTTTTTCTAAAATAAATTTATATTTTTCTTCTATTTCTTTATTATTAGTATTATTTCTTGAAGTTTTATTAAATAATGGAATAACATAATAATTTTTTATTCTTCCATAAGGTATTTTATTCTTATTCTTTTTATCAATTAATGTTATTTTTTGACCTTTTCTTTCAAATTCTTTTTCTTTATTATTACTTGTTACAATAATATCATATTTATCTTTTAATTTTTTTTCTTTGTTAATTGTTTTAGTTTTTAACTTGTTTTTATTTTCATCATTATAATTCTTATCTTCTGTTGAATAATAATAAGGAGTGTTTAAAATATTTATAACATTATTATTTTCAATTTTTCTTTTATTTTTCCTTTTATTATCATAAGTATAAAAACTATCAGGTTTATTATCTCTTTTTGGACTTTTAACACTAGTAGAATCAATTTTATAATGATTTTTATCAAAATTTATTTTATTTTCTCTTAATCTTTTCATAAATTCTAAGTATAATTTTTTCCTTTCATTTTCTAATCTTTTCATATAATAAAAAATTTCCATTTGTTTAAAAAATATCTTAACAATATTCATCTTTTTATTTTGTAAATCAAGATTATTTAAATTATTATTATCACTCATATAAATATCTTCATCAGTATTATTATTATAAGAATTATCATTTCTAGAATAATTATTCTTCATAAAAATTTTTTTTCTTCGAATATTTCCTTTTAATCCTTTTATTTTAATCCACCAATTTTCAATAATTAAAACAGCTTCTTTTAAAATAAAATATATTTTTTCTCTTTCTTTTTGTAAACACTTTTGAAATTCATTTTTTCCTTCTCTTGTAGTTAAACCATGAGTATATTCAACTCTTCTTAATAAAACAGCACTTCTTTCTGCATTTGAAAAATCTTCTTTTTCTTTATTTGTATTCATTAAAATTCGATTTCTTGTTGGAATTGGAGTTAATCTTAATTTTTCATTTAAATCATTATTATCATTTGGATGTAAATAATATAAATTATTTTCTTTCAATTTATTTTCTATATGTTCCATATATGAATCTATTTCTTTTATAAAATTTTTTATTGGCTTTTTTTCATATTGTTTATTTCCTTTTAAACGTAATCCTTTTGTATTATTTGAATCTTTATAATATTTTTCTAAATTTTTTTGGTATTTTAAATATATTCTTTCTAAAAATGTTGATTTTCCTTTTTTCCTTTTGTTATTATATACTGAATTATATCTTTCTTTACTTTTTGAATATTGAGATAGTAAATGTTGATATGATGTACTTATTTTAGGAGATAATCTTCTTTTATTATTATTTCTTCTTTCTAATGAGTGACATTTATTTTTTTTTTCTTTAAGTGTTTTATTTTTATTGTTTATATTCCTAATTGGGAGTCTTATTATTTTTTCAATATGATTTTGTTGAATTGAAGATGTCATATTTAAATATTATTAAAATAGAAAAAATTTTTTTTTTATTGGTTTTTTTTGGAATAAATTTAAATTTAAATTTTTCTAATATATTATATATTTAACCTGCATATAATAGTGTAAATCCTGCAATTCCACCATTGATTTTAAATAAAGAATAATCATAGGCAATATAAGTATCAAAAGTATAAAGAAATATTGAAATATTATTTCCAATATTTGGAAGAAATTTTTTAGTTTGTAAGTTAATTAACACATTAACTACGCAAACTATCAAAATGATAAATAAATCTAAAGTAGGATTTGGACGTCTTTTTCTATCAACAAGGAATAATTCTAATAAATAAAAAATAGGTAGACAATAAAAAATATAAATTTTATATAAATTATAATTCCAATCTTCATTACTTGATGTAGTAAATGAACTATTTCTAAATTCATTTTTGAAATCTTCAAGAATATGAACAATGAAAATAACTCCAATTATAAAAGAAAAAAGAAATTTAAATACAACATCTCTAAAGAAACTTGATGTTTTAATTTGTTTTTGTAATTCAAATTCTGATTTTGCTCTTGATAATAAAATTGAACTTATATGCATCATAACTGTATATGCTAGTGTTCCAAAAAGAAATATATATTCAAAATTACCTATATCCATTTTAATTACATTTTTTTTTACAACTAATATTCTCAAGAAAGTAGCAATTCCTGTTAATATTGAAAAGGTTAAATACCAAAATAATCTAAAAATAGGACTTGAAGCCATTAATCAAAAATAATTAAATATTAAATATTTTTAAAATTTATTATTTATGCAATAATATTATTATAAATAATTTTTAATATATTATTTAGAAAAAGTATTTTATAAATAAATGAAAAAAGAAAAAAAAAATTCTTCCCAAAAGCAAAATGTAAAAAAATCTTTTATTCAAAAAAAGCGTAAGCGTCAAGAAAAAAAAACAGAAATTCCAAAAGAATTAGAAAATTATCCAACAATAGAAGAAGAGTATAAATTATTAAAAGAAAACAATGAATATTTTCAAAATATAAAAGACCAAAAATTAGAAAATCTTTTAACTGATAAAAATTATATTTTTGGAAATTATAGTAATTTCTATTATAATAGATACTTAGATAATTTTAAAGAAAATATACAAAGTCAAATATCATCAACTTGGTTTAAAGATAAAGTATGTTTAGATATTGGATGTAATATAGGAACTTTAACAATGAGAATTGCACAAGAATTTAAACCTAAAATGATTATTGGAATTGATATTGATCATAAATTAATTAGAGCAGGATTACAAAATTCAAAACAATTTATGAGAAATTCTATTTGTAGTAATTTTTATAATGAAGCTGAAAAACAAATGAATTTTCAAAAAGGAACTCTTGATCAATTCTTATTTGTTAATAATGAAATTAAAATTAATGAAGAAACAAAAAATATTATTAAGCAAATGAAGGAACTTCCTTTAAGTTTTAGATTAAATTTAAAAGATAATACTTTAGGTAATTATAATGAATCTAAAATTAATTCTTATAATGATCATAATATTTATTTTAAACAACAAAATTATGTTGGACAAATTTTTTCTGAGGAAAAAGATTTAAATAAATATGATACTATAATTTGTTTAGATACTATTAAATGGATACATTTAAATTATGGAGATATTGGGATTAAAATTTTATTTTATAATGTTTATAAACAATTGAAAAATGGAGGTATTTTTTTACTGAATATTGCAGATTTTTTAAAATATAAAAAGGATGCAAAAAAACATCATCTTTTAAAAAACAATTATAAAAATATTCAATTTTTTCCTCAATTTTTTATTCCTTATTTACAAAAAGTATATAATTTTAAAATTGAAAAACAATGTGTTCTCCCTCCAAATTCTAAAAAAATGTTTTTCAGGACAATTTATGCACTTAAAAAACCTGATAATAAATAAAGAGATTATAAAATTATAAATTATTTTTTTAAATACCAACAAATATAATAAAATGAAAAAATATTTTTTTAAATATAATAATTATAATATATGAATTTTTCAGAAATTTTTTTCAATTTATAAAAACAATTTCAAATTTAATTAAAAAATAATAAAATATTATTAAATAAATCAAAAGGTAAATTAAAAATAATTAACTAAAATATTAAATATTTAAAAAATATGAATCAGTTAATAAAATATATATTTTTAGGAAACATTGATAAAAAAGTAATAATAGGAACATATCCTTTAAAAAATGATAAATATATTCAAAGTTATTATAACAAAGCAAAAGGAATTTTTGATAGTATAATATTAACAAATGAAATAAATGGAAGTATTCAACAAAAAAAAGTGATAGAGAAAGAAATATTTTATTATACAATAAAAAAATCAAATATTTTTTATTTAATTATAACTCCAAAATCAACAGATGAGAATACTGCTTTTTCTTTTATTGATGAAATTGAAAATTGTAATATTTATTTATTGGTAAATGATAAAACAAATACTTTAAATGATTATGGAAAAAATGAATTAAAAAAAGTGTATATTGAATTTAATAAAAATCCAACTTTATTATCTTCTGCAAGAAGTAATAATTCAAAGGTTGATATAATTGAAAATGAATTAAAAGAAACTAAAAAAATGGTTAGTAATGGAATAAAGGATATGATTGTTAATATTGATAATTTGAATGATATGGAAATTAAATCTTCAGAAATAAAAAATTCTTCCATAATTGTTATGAATAAAAGTAAGAAATTAAAGTTAAATGATATCTGGGAAAACACAAAATTTAAAATTTTTTTTGTTTGTTTAATTATATTAATTGTAATAGTACTTATAATTTATGTTGGGTCAAAAAAATGAAGAAAAAAAAAATATAAGATAAAAAATTTATATAAATAATAAATATATATAGATATTAATATTAGAATTAAATTTTATAAAAATCTATTTATTTAAGATAATTACTTTGGCAAATATTTAAATATTAAATTATAAAATCCTATAGATTTTGATATGTTAGAATGGATATATATATTTTAAATTTTCTACTTAAAACAAAAATTTAGTTTATTCAAATTAAAAAAATTATACATATCATATAATTTATTATCTATATATTTATTTCTTAAAAGTTTTAATTTAATAATATATTTCAATTATCATTAGTCTTATTGTATTAACTTTATTATTAAAAGAGATTTACAATAAATTTTTCAAAAAAACATTTTATAATTAACTATTTGTCTTTTTAAATATTAATGTGAGAATGTATTTATTATTATTAAAACAATTAAAAATTATTTCTTGAAATATTAATAAATTTAGATAATAATACTTCTTTTTCAATATTATAACATTTACTCAATAATATTATTTCATTTTTTTTACTTATAATTTTTTCTTTATAATTTTTAAGTAATTTCTGGTCAATATTATTATAAATTAATTCAAAATTATCATAAAATTCTTCAAATGAATCAAAAACATTTTCCTTATAATTACTTTCTGAAATTTTTAATATTTCAAGAAAAGATAATTGAATTCTTTGATAAGTATTATTATTTCCTAATAACCAATTATGTTTGAAAATATTTTGAAAATTATTTCCTTTGAAAGATAAACAAGAACATAAAAAATCATTTAAATCTTTAGGATATAATTTTAATAAATCTTTTAACAATAATTCATTACGGTCTAAATATTTATTTTCTATATATAATAAAGTATGAAAGAGACAACATTGAGATTCATTCCTCATTTTTTCATAATTTAAAAATAAAAATTTAAAAGAAGATAATTTTATATTTCCAGAAATCATTTTTAAGATAATTATTCCTAAACAAAAAAAAGGATTAATTTTAATTTTAAAAAATTTTGCAAGTTTCAAAAGAGTAATTTTACAATTGCATAAATTATCAGATAAATGAACACCTCTCATTAATGGAGGAATAAATTTAATTTTTTGATTTAAATCTAAAATAATATCACATGGGCAAAATTCATAGAATGTTTTTTCATTTAATTCTCTTTTAATAAATGAAATTATTATTTCAGAAATTTTTATTAAATTTTCATTATCAATAAATCCAATTGAATTAATAATATCTGTTAATGTAAAACCTATTGACTGTTCTATTAAAACAGAAAAATAATTTTGATTTTTATTTTCTAATATTTTATAATATTTTAAGTAATTTTCATTTATATTTTCATTCCATTTATTTATTTTATCTAATACTTTTTGAAAATATTCATTTTTTATTTCTTTTATCATATAAAAATCAAAAGTAGGAATATAAATAAAATATTTATAATCATTTTTAATTTTATAAATAATTCCATTTTCTAAATTAAATTGTTTATTATTATTTTTATTATTATAATTATTTAAAATATAACTTTCATCATTAATAAAAGGAATATTCATATTAAAAGTAGAATAAGTTTTATTATAAGAAATATTGATTTTTTCACTGATTAAACCTTTTTCTCTTTTTATTGAATTTTCAATTGTATTATTTTTTATATTTCTATCACTTTCTATATAATTACTTTGAGGTCTTGTTTTTGTATTTAAAATATGAAAAGGTTTTGTTAAACTTAATTTAACTGAATAATTATTATCTTCAGTTTTTATACTTAAAGACTTTGAATTTTCATCGTTTGAATTTTCATAATTTTTTTTTTCTTTTAAAGTATTGTTAAATTTTTTCTCAAATAAATTTTCAGGTTCAAATTTACAATTTTCTCTAAAAACATTATATTAAAAAGATATTTTACTTATAATTAAAAACAGAGGGTAATCCACTTGTTAAAATTTTCGGTTTTTTTTTACTTTCTGAATCATTTATTCTTGGAGAAAAAAAAAATCCAAATTTATCTTTTTCCATTTTATAATCTCCACGAAAGTAATTTTGAATAATTTGCTTATTTAAATTATTATAATCTTCCTTAGGATAAAAATTCCAATTTTTCTCTTTAATTTCTCGAATAAATTTAATGCTCATTTTATTTATTGTAAATAATTTTTCCCAAATAAATTAATTTAAAAAAACCATAACTTAAATACTAAAAAAAATAAAAGATAAAAAAAGTAAATTAAATTCAAATAAATATTTTAAATATGATAAAAATTATTAATATACTAAAAAGCAAGAAATAAATTTATTTTTTAAACAAAGCTTTTTTACTACTTCCAGTAACAATAATACTCATTTGAAATCCTAAGCAAACATAATTAACACATTTTTCTTTTAAAGCTAAAATTTCTTTAGGAATACTTTGAGATAAATGATCTTCATTATAACCTAATTTTCCACTAGTAGCATCACCCCAAGTTAAAACTTCTTCTTTATTATTATTATTAATAATAATTAAATTATGAGTGTAACCTGCGTAAACATCTATTATTTCTTTTTCAATTCCTAATTCTAATTTTATTGGTCTTTGTATTCTTGTATTTAAACCATAACATTGATTTTCACTATTATCACCTAAACAAAAAATTTTTCCATCTGATGATAAAATTAATGTATGTCTTGAACCACATACCACTTTTTTTATTTGAAAATCTTTTTTTTTTAAATTTTTTTTAGGGTCTGTATTTTTTAACCATATTGATTCTAAATTATTTTTATCTAATAATGAAAAATAATCTATATTTACATTTGAATTACCTAATTCACCATAAGTATTATCACCTATTCCATATAAATTATTTTCATTGTCTAATATAATACAATGGTTTACTCCTAAGCTTATTGATTTTATTTTTTTATCTAAAAATATCTTTTCATTGTTTTGAAGAAAAAATTTTAATGGTTGAAATTGTTCTAATTCAAAACCTGAAAAATCTATTCCTCCTAAATATAAAAATTCTTTATTTTCAATATTCTTTTTTTGAATTATCATTCTTTTTCCAAAAGCATAAATATGTTTTATTTGCATATTTTTTTCTGGTAATACTAATTCACTTATATAAACTTTAGATAAAATACCAAATCGAAATTTTTCTTTCTCATTAATTCCAAATTTTAATAAATGATAAACTGAATTTTCATTTTGATTTTCCAAAATTTCCTTTATTAAAACTAAAGAAAAATTATCTCCTGCTGCAATATCAGCAATTTTAAAATTAGGATTATTAATTATATTTTGAGGAATATTAATTTTATAAAAATTTTCTTGATTTTCTTGAGGAGCATTTTTAACTTCAATACCTAATTGTCCTTCATCATTTAAACCAAAACCATATAAATTTTTTATATTATTTTCTTTTATTAATAAAAGACAATGACTTAATCCACAAACTATTTTCTTTACAGAACCATTTATATCTCTTGAATTAAATGGAACTGCCCCAAAGCAATTTAATTGAGTTTTTTCAATTATATTTTTATTTTTTTCATTTTTAGGTAATAAGAGAGTTGTTTCATCTATAATTTGAAGAGATGTTTTTCTGCAACAACCACAACAAAAAAAATTCCATAAGCATTTTAAACAGCATCCTTTACTCATAATAAAAATATTATTTTTAAATAAATTCAAATTAATAATTTAAAAATCAATTAATTTTCAAAGATATAATAAATTCTATAATAAAAATAAAAATTAATTAAATAATAATTTAAAAATTAATGAAAAAAAAAAGTAATTTAAAGTAAAATTAATTATAATTTATATAAAAAAATAAAAACTTTAACGAGTAATTTGATAACTTCTAACTAATTCAAGAACTTTTTTAGCTTCAGGATCATTTTTAAAATGTAATCTAATAGGTTCCAAAATATCATTAATAGCTTTAGCAACTGCATTTTTTAAATCACCAGGATGAACATTTCCTTCAGCATAATCTTTCCTTAAATCTTCTAATTTATCATAAGTTTTATTTCCTCCGAATTTTTCATCTCTAACTAATTCAAATTTTCCAAATTTAGGGAATAAAATATATTTAATATAATCAAAAATAGGATTATCATCAGGATCTTTTTCAGGACAATAACCAATTTTAATTTTTCTTTCAACATCTTCTTTAGTATCTTCAACAAAAATAGCAGTATCTGGCATACTTTTACTCATCTTTGGGGCATCTTTCAATAAACCTCTAAGCATATGATGACTAACAATAATAGGTTTATCTTTTATATTAATATCATCACAATATTCTCTTGCAAGCATATTCACTTTTCTTTGATCCATTCCTAAAGAAGTAATTTTAGCTTCAAGGAAAAATATATCTGTACATTGCATACAAGGATACATTATTTGAGCAGCAGTTAAAGTATCTTTTTCAGTTCTTCCCATTATTTGACAACAACGAATAATTCTATCTAAATTATTATGTGTAGCAACATTAATTACATTTTGCCAATATTCTCTTGCTTTCTTATTTATTTCTTCACTTGCCCATAGAAATTTTACATTTTTTAAATCCATTCCTGCAGCTTTCCAAACTTCAACAAAGTATCTTCCTACTGTTCTTATTTTTTCCAAGTCTCCTCCCATTTTATTATTCATTTGAGCAAACCAATCTGCTATCCAAAAATAAAATATACATCCTGCTTTTGTTAAACGGTTTACGTTTATAGCTCGAAGTACCCCTTGTGCTATGTGCATTCTACCTGATGGCTCAAAACCATCATATACTATTGGAGATGGATTGTTTTCAAAAAGATGGTATAAATCTTCTTCGTTTATTATTTCTTCACCTACTTCTTTTACTAAAGCTACCTTCTCTTCTACTGATAATGTTGACATTACTGGACAAAAATTCTCGTTTAGATCACCAAAAGCTGAATCATCATCTTCTTTCTTTGTATGTTTTAAAAATTCTAGACCACCGGTTAAGGGGTTTATCATTTTTTTTAATTTTTTTTTTTAGGATATATATTTTCACAATTTCATCAAAATATTAAAGATAATTATTTTATATTGATTTTTAATTCAAATTACAGACTTCAATTTTGGTTAAAGTGTTTTGTTTTTGAAAAAATATGATAAAACAAACAATTCAATAAAATATTTTAAAAGAAAACATACATAACCTAAAAATGGAAAAAATTTTTAAAAATAGTAATATTAGATAATACCTATTTTTGGGTTAAACAGTGAAGACATAAAAATTAACATTAGATTTTAAGATTCATAAATATATGAACATGGATCTTAAGTTTTTTAAAAATTTTTGTTAAAGACAAAAACATTTAATTTTTATTATGATTTAAGTAATATAAAATCAATTGACAAACTAATATTTATTGAAATAGAATTAAAATAAAGTTTAACATCCACTAAAATTAAAACAAATTTTAATATCAGATAAAAATATTTAAAAATATTGTTCTTTCATATTAAATCATATTTTATCTTGGTTAAATATATATTTTTGATAGAATGATGAATGAATTGAGAAAATAAATTTAATATAATAAATAAAAAAGCCTTTATAATAAATAATATAAAAAAGATAAAAAATATAAATATGATATTTACATTCAAATTATTTTTTATAATTTTAAAAACTTATTACTACTGATTAAAAACTAAGAATCTTTGAAAAATTCATTATTTGAATGAATTTTCATAAGTGATATATATTAATGAAATAAATATTATTTACAAAAATCACTAAAGAAATTTTTTTTTTATAATTTTTTATCATTATTATTTATAATTTCGTTTAAAGTTCCGAATTGAATGATTTTTCCATTTTCCATTTTATAACATCTATCACATTTTTCAACCGCTTTTAATCTATGTGCAATAACAATAACAGTGAAATTTTCTTCTTCAATAATTTTATTTAACATTTCTTGAATTTGATTTTCATTTTTATTATCAAGAGCAGATGTAGCTTCATCCAATAATAAAATTTTAGCTTGTTTTATAAGTGATCTTGCTATTGCAACTCTTTGTTTTTCTCCACCTGATAATCCAATAAAATTTGTATTATTTAACAAATGTTCAATATTACATTTTTTTGAAATTATATTTATATTTTCTTCATTAGAATCTAAATTTCCATATTTAATATTATCTTTGATTGATAAATTAAAAAGATTTGGTTCTTGTTGAACTGAAGTTATTATTTTTCTTAAAGATATTAAATTATATTGTTTAATATTTATTCCATCAATTAATATTTCTCCTTCATTTATATCATAAAATCTTTCTAATAATTGAGTAATTGTACTTTTTCCTGCTCCAGAATCTCCAATAAATCCTATTTTTTCCCCAGGTTGAATTGTAAATGAAATATTATTTAATATTATATTTGCTTTATTTGAAGGATAAGAAAAAGAAACATTTTTAAATTCAATTTTACCTTTAAATTTATCTTTTTCTTGTGTTATTAATTCTATTTCAGTTGAATTTGGATCAATTTCACTTTTTATATTAACTTGGGAAAATAATCCTTTTAAAGCTTCTTTCATTGTTGAAATATTTTTAATATATTTAATTGCAATTCCTATAAAAAATGTTCCTGTCATCACTGAAGAATCACATTTAAGAAAATTTTCAAGTGTTAAAGAATTATTTAAATAAAATTTTCCAGCCATATAAAAAGTTAATGAATAATCAAAGAAAATTATACATAATGTTAATCCATAAAATAGTCCTCCTAAATGAGAATATTTCAAAGAATTTTTATTGTTATATTTAATTACTTTTTCAAATTCTTTTTTACATTTTTCTTCAGCATTAAAGGAATAAATTGTTAGCATATTTGATAAATATTCACTAATTAAATCTCCATATGAATTATCCATTTTTTCTGCTTCTTCAGAAGAAGAAATTAAAGTATATAATACATTTGCCAAAATAATCAAAGGAATAAAAGCTAAATTGATTAAACTTAATCTCCAATCATAAATAAATCCTAAAATATTTGAACTTACAAAATTTCCAATACTTTGAATAATCATACTTATTAAAGCTAATATAATACCATTTATTGCAGCAGTTTTAATATTCATATTACTAACTAATTTTCCCGGAGTATTATCTTTTAAATCAAAATATCCCATATGCATTCTTAAATATTTATCAAATATTTTTTCTTTAAATTCAAAAACTAATTTTTCTCCTAAAGAATCAAAAGAATAATATCTAAAATATTCAATTAAAGTTCCAACAAAAATCATTATTAACATATATAATCCATATTTAATTCCATTTTTTTTAACTTCATCTAAATCATCTCCTGAAATATCGTTAATTCCTACACCCATTAAAAATCCTACAAAAACTGTTACACAGCCACTTATAAATGACATTGAAATTCCTAATAATAATAAACATTTAAAATTCTTTAAAATTTGTAAAAACTCTTTTAAAGATTTATTTTCTTCACTTCCTTCAACAGTAAAACTTTTTAAAGAAAAAAGTGAATTTTGTTTTGATAAATTAGAATAAAAAGATAATTTATTAGAAAGATTTAAAGATTTATTAGAAATTGAATTTTCATTTTTTGTTGAATTTAATTCTTCATTTTCTTTCTCTGAATTCATTTTACCTTGATTATACAAATTATAATATTTTCCTTTTAATTTCATTAAATATTCATGATTACCTTGTTCTAAAATTTTACCTCCTTTCCCTAAAAAAATAATATTATCTACATTTTTAACAGTAGTTAATCTATGAGCAATAATAATAATTGTAATTTTATTTTGAAGTTGATTAATAGATTTTTGGATTTTTTTTTCACTTTTAATATCCAAAGCAGAAGTAGCTTCATCTAAAATTAATAAATTTGGATTATTTAATATTGCTCTTGCAATGGCAATTCTTTGTTTTTGTCCTCCAGATAAATTTGACCCTTTAACTCCTATTTTATGTTCAAATTTTTTAGGTTGTTTTTGAATAAAATTATATATACATGCTTTTTTTGTAGCTTCAATTAATAATTTCTCATCTTTTATTTCTCTTCCAAATAATATATTATTTTTTATTGTATCATGAAATAAAACAGGTTCTTGTGAAACATATCCTATAAATTTTCTATAATTTTTATTTTTTATTTTTGAAATATTTATTTTATCATCTAAAATAATTTCCCCTGATGTTGGATTATATATTTTTTCAATTAAATTTACTATTGTACTTTTTCCACATCCTGATTCTCCTATAATTGCAGTTGTTTTTCCTGAAGGAATTACTAAATTAAAATTATTTAAAACTAATTCTTTTGGTTTTGTAGGATATGCAAAATTAACATTTTTAAATATAATTTTTCCTTGAAAATCATTAATTTAAATTTTTTCATTTTTTTTTCTTTTTTTGCTTTTATATTCAATGAATCTTTTTAATTCAAAAAAATTTTTTGAACTTGCACAAGAATCAGATAATTGTTTTAAATTTTGAGCGATTTCAGTGGACATTAAAGTAGCATTTGCAATTAAACATATAATACTATAAACATCTCCTGAATTAATTATTTTTCCGTTTATTTTCATTTGATTTTTCATTACAATTCCAGCAGAAATAAAAGAAATCATAAATAATATATAAACTAAAGATGTTAAAAAAGCAGTTGCTAAAGAAGACTTTATTATTACTTTATGAGAATTATCTAATCCTTTTTTTAATATTTGATTAAATTTGTTTTTTTCATAATCAAAATTTGCAAATGAAGCAACAGTTTTAATTTTATATAAAATTTCTTCCATATAACCTCCAGTTTTTTCATTTATTTTTCTTTGGTTTTCTTTTCCATTTGTTACAATTTTAATTATATAAAATTGTAATATTATTAAAAACGGAAAAATTGAAGATAAAATTAAAGAATATTTCCAATTTATAATTAAAGATAAAACAATTGAAAAAACAACACAAGTAAATGCATTTAAAAAATTTCCAATTGTTCTTCCAATTCCCATTTCAATATTTTCTAATTCACAAACAACTAAATTACTTAATTCAGAAGAAGTTTTTTTTGTTTGATCAAACCATTTTTGATTCATTTCAATTAACATATTAAAATATTCAATTCTATATTTATTCCCAAGTCTTCTTGAAAATTCAGAAAAAAAACACATCATTAAATATCCACTTATAAAAGAAGAAAAACCAATATAAACATATTTTAAACATATGAGTTTAATTTTTAATTTTCTTTCTAAATTTTCTAAAGAATTATCATTAAGGATATTTATTAATTTTCCTGTTAAAAAATCTAAAAATTGACTTGTAATTCCAGCACCAATTGCTCCGATAGTTCCTAATGAAAATAAAAAGATTTCAAACTTTGAAGAAAGAGAAAATATTAATTTAATTATAGAAACCTTTTTTTGTAAATTTTGTGAAAATTGGAAATCGTATTTCTTTTTGTTTATTTTTTCTAAAGATTTAGATGATTCGGGAGTAAAATCTAAATTTATTTCTTGATTTAAATTTTCGTTTGTTTCTTGGAATGAATTTTCTGTTTTTGAGGTTATTATTTTTTCTTTTTCTGATTCTCCCTTTTTGTTCTCATTTATTGGTAAATGTACATCTATATTTTTGTTCAATTCAGTCGATGTCATTAGTTTACGTTTTTCAAAAATGTAAAATTATAATTATTAATGATTATATTTGTTTGACAATACTTTTTTTAATTTTTTTAACAATAAAAAAATAAATATCAATACTGCATATAATTTTATAACTTTTTATAATTAAACTATTCATATAATAAAATATTTTAATATTATAATAATTTATAATAAAAAAACTTTGAAAAATGAAAAATTAAAATGCTCTTTATTTTATTTCTAAAATCTTTTGAACTCTCACATCTTTCAATATCAAAAATTTTTTTTTAAATAATATAAATAAAACAAAAATTTTAATTTTAGAATTAGTAAATATATAAATAAACGAACATCTTCTTTAAATTTATTCTTTTTTATTAATTTTTCTTAAAAGAATAATTAATTAATTTATTTTTTTATTTTTATTTTATTAATGAATAGAATATATAATAAAGAAGAAATGTTAAAGTAAGATAAAAATATGATAAAAATATATTTATAACAATTAAATCAAGAAAAAATGGTGTTTCTTAATAGAAAAAACAAAAAATAAAATAAATTTTCTAAAATTCAACAATAATGTGAAATAAAATCTTAATCAATTTTTTATTTTATAATTTACAATTCGAAGATTTTCCTCCGATTTAAAATATAATAATAACTTAATCAAAAAATATAACAGATATAATGGATAAACAAAAATATGAAAAAACCATATCGTAGCCGATAATAATTTATTTTATATAAAAATGTAAGGCATATCAAAAAAAATCAACAATTTTTCGTTTAATTATAGTATCAAAAAGAGAATTGTTGAAAAATTTTAAAAGATGATATAATTTATAAAAGTAAAAAAATCTATTAAGGAATTGATTATAATTTATTTTATCTTTGAATTGATAATTTATTGGAAATGGGATTTAAACAATAATTATTTAAATAAATTATCAAATGATTTTAATAAAATTAAATTTAAAATTAATATTGATTTTACTATTAAATTTGATATAATATTTATTAGTTAATAGTGAATATTTAATTATGATTTTAATTTTAGATTTTAATAATTATTAAATATCTAATTCCATGTTTTCTTCAATTGTTTCTATCTTTTTATAATCATCAGCTAAATCATTTTCAATAACAGGCATTTTATTTTGAATTTTTTTCCATACGATAAATAATTCCTATTCCTGATTATTATCATAAAATAATTCCGGAACAAATAAAACTCTTTTTTATCATTTCTTCATTTATCCTGATTTAGTCAGAAATTAAAAAAAAATGAAAATGCATTGTTAGGATAGCAGGGGATTACGGTATTTATTATTTATTTATAATCAATTATTAAATTTTAATATAATACTATAAAAATACATTTAATTGTTTTTTTTAAAATTACTTTTTTTATTATATTTTTCCTCCTTTAACAATTGCATAATCAATCCCAAATAAATTTTTTTATAACATATGATATATATTTATTTGATTCTTCATTTAAACTCATATCATTAGTACCTTGAATTGGTATAATTTTCTTTTTTATAATATCTTTTTAATTTTTGTTTCTAAAAAAAGAAGTAAATTCAAGTTTATTTTTATTATTTTTTATAAACATTTTTTCGATTTCTTCATTATCAATTCCATTTAACATATATCTTCAATATTTTTAAAAGGGATAAAAACATTATTTATAGAATGAATAAAAACTAAAGGTGTAGTATATATATTTTATCTTTTTTTTTATTTCTAATCTCAATATTAAAATAATATCCTTTAATAATATTTAAAATTAATTTAATTTAATTTAATATTTTCATCCTTATCAAATTCAAATAATAAATAATTTTCATTTAATTGATTTTCATTTATATTTTTCTTTTTATTATCATTAATAGAATCTTTACTTAATATTTGGATATTTATATTTATAATAGAATCAATATAATTTTTTTAACTATTTTACAATCTTGTTTATTATTTAAATATGTTTTAATTTAATTCATATAATTATCAGTCTAAATATATTTTGATAAATATGAATTTATTAAAATTGCACCAATAAAAAATGGAAAATATTTCTGATGTAAAGATTAATAAGATAAAGTAACAAAACCACCATTTCCAAAACCAATAAAAAATCATTCTTTCACTTTTTTCTTTTTTTCTAATTCTACTATGCTTTCTGATATTTTTTTTAATTTTTTTTGATCTATTTTTATTTTCTCATTTCTTTTTCTTTCAAATTCTTCTCTTATTTCATTTTGATCTATTACTTTATTATTTATTATTTGTTTATTTAAATATTCAAAAATTAATTTTTCATTTATTTTATTTTTTATTTTACCACAAATAAAAACAATTTCATCCATTGCACAAATTTAATTTGGAGAAATATATGATATATTTATATTTGATTCTTCATGTTTTCATTTTTTTCTTTCAATTTATTTTTTTGTAATTTAGATATTTCATTTGATATTATATCATCCTTTATTATTTATTTAACTTCATTTTTTATCACAAAAAAATCAATTTGTTAGAATAATTACTATTAAAATTATTTATATATTATTTTATAATTATTTAATAAAATTTAAATTTGAAACATGAATTTTTATTTAAAACATATTTACTAATACTATATATCTAAAAAAAATTAAATGTTTTGATTGAAAAAAAAAGATTTTAAT
>JAEEGK010009665.1_pt1 | contig 22461 bp, 13 predicted proteins | sample 8958771 | NCBI WGS metagenome assembly JAEEGK01 (sample SAMN16246547, study PRJNA631951) | gut metagenome | biome: gut microbiome; feature: rumen; material: SC-attached | host: Bos | place: Iran: Karaj | collected 2018-10 | reverse complement strand
CGAATCCCAAAAGTAAAATTAAAGTTTTATTATTAACAAGAAAGCTAACATGTGGTAATATTCAGTTTTGAGAGAATAATTTCTCTTATAAAAAAGTCTGGTGGCGATGGCGCGGTGGACACACCTGTTCCCATCTCGAACACAGAAGTTAAGCACCGTAGTGGCGAAGATATCCGCAAGGACAAAATAGCGAGCCGCCGGGCTTTTTTATTTTATCTGCTAATTTCAATACAAATTGATTTACTATAAATGTAGTGCTAGAGTAAATGCATATTTAAGGAGAACTTTTTATGAAAAAAGCATTAGGATTTTTAAAGAGCAACATCATGATCTTTATTGGTGCTCTTTTATTACTATTATTCATGAACTACCTCGCGCTACGTGGCACAACCTTAGCGTTAGGTATCTTCGCAACACTCATCGCTCTTTATTACATTGCTATCGGTGTTTTAGGTATCTTTATTGGTGAAAAGTTAAACGCTTTAACAAGAAAAATATTCGATGTTGTCGCAATTTCTTTATTTGCATTCTTGATGTTCCTTGCTGCTGTATTCAACTTAGTCAGTATGATTCAAGAAAGCACCGATCCTCAATTCTCACGAACATTTGGACCAACTGCTTGGTTTATTGCTATCTTTACTTTACTTACCGCATTAGCCTTAGCAGGCTTCTATCCATTTGCGAGATTATTCAAAAACGAAGGCTTAAAGAGACTTGGCTTATTATTCTCGGCCTTATTTGCTCTAGGTTTATTACTTGACCAATTATTCGATTTTACTGGTTTTGCTATTACATTAGGTCAAATTCAATTTGTATACATTGCAGTTGATTTACTCTTTGTCATCTATCTTTTCGACTCATTTGGAGACGCTAAAGAAGAACCAAAGGCTATTCCTCAAAAGGCTCAACCAAAAGAAGAAAAGGCTGAAGAACCTGCTCCTCAAGAAGAAGCTCCAGCGGAAGAACCAAAATCCGAAGAATAATATTAATATTTAGAATATTCAATAATAGAAAGCCGCAAGGCTTTTTATTTATGGTAGAATAATAATATGAACATTAATTTAATACCTTTATATAGTTTCCTTTCTAAGAAGGAAGACAAAATCCAAAAAGAAGACCTTTTGTTTGTTGATGAAATCAACAATTATTTGATGAATGACGATTTAATCGTGCTAGAGAACGCTAAGGACGCGATTTTTAACATTATCCTTATCGGTTCAGGCGGAACAGAAAATCTCTTCTTAAAACGCCTAAAAGACTTACCAGAACCATTAGTTATTTTATCAACATCAAGAAACAATTCTTTACCAGCTTCTTTAGAGATTAAAACATATTTAGAAAATCACAATAAACTCTGCTTCTTATTAGTGGGTGATGAAAATCACATTGCTAATATGATTAAACATATCGCGACGATTATTAATGCCTATAACAGTGTTAAGGATAATCGCTTGGGTTTAATTGGCAATCCTAGCAGTTGGCTTATTGCTTCCCCAGTGGAACCAAAGATGATTTATCAAAACTTTAAACAAAATATCGTGAAGATCAAGATGAAAGAACTTGAGGAATTAATCGAGCAAGAAGAAAAAGAAATGCTTGATATTAATGTTGTTCCTCACGCAAAAGAATTCATCGCTAAAGCGGAATCTCGTGATGACTTACAGTTCTCTCTTGTGATCTATAACGCTCTTAAAAAGTTAATAGCGAAGTATCAATTAAATGGGTTAACAATCCGTTGCTTTGATCTTGTTAAAAAATATAAACAAACAGCATGCCTTGCCTTAGCGATGCTCAATGAAGAAGGCATTACATCTGGCTGTGAAGGTGATGTACCTAGCTTAGTTACTATGCATATTGTTAATTCATTAACAAATCGCAGTTCTTTCATGGCAAATCCATCAAAATTCAATTATGAAGATAATTCCATCATGCTCGCACATTGCACAGTTCCACTTAATATGGTCACTTCATATAAGTTAATGACTCATTTTGAAAGTGGGTTAGGAATTGGTGTGAAAGGTGAATTACCAGAAGGCCGTATCACCTTATGTAAAATCGCGCCTGATTACAGCTTAGAAAATACCCTATGTATCCCAGCAAATTTGAAAGAGAACCTTTCTCTTGAAGGATACTGCAGAACGCAAATATCGGTTGCGTTAGGGGAAGAAGGACTCCTTGAAATTCTTAAGGCCAGCTTTGGAAATCACATCATCGTTTCATATGGTGATGTCTATCAAGATTTCCTTCCTTTACTCTCTTTATTAAGACGATAATATTTACTTTTTGTCGACAATGTTAGTAATTTTCTTCTTCATTGTTTGACATAACTACGTTTACTATGTAAAATAACACTGCTTTATGGAAAAGAATACGAATACCCAAGTTTATTATCACACACAGGATATCAAAGACGCGACCAGGGTCGCTGCGCTTGCATGCTATGGCGTCGTTGATATCGCCAGACGCGAAGATACTCTTCGTACTGACAAACGCATTAAGAAAGGAATTATCGAGGATCAAGCGATTTATGTGAAGAAATTCGCAAATCGTACTTTTTCCGTTGACGTTTATTTAGTGCTTTCTAACGAAGTTAAAATTACCGAAGCTCTCGTTGAATGCCAAAAAACAATTATGTACCAACTCAATAAAAAATTTAATAAAGCCTGCTCAGGTGTAAACGTCTACGGTGAGTCTTTATCCTCTCACTAATACATATGAGAACATTAAACGGACAGACTTTAAAACAGCTTCTTATTTCAGGAAGCAATAATTTATATAACCATTATCCAGAAGTGGATGCTTTAAACGTTTTCCCAGTCCCAGATGGTGATACTGGTATGAACATGAACTTAACATTAACTTCTGGTAGTAAAGAAATCCAAAATAGAAGCGATGAAAGCGCTTATGAAATTAGTAAAGTTTTCTCTCGTGGCTTATTAATGGGCGCTAGAGGTAACTCTGGTGTTATTACTAGCCAAATCTTCCGTGGCTTTTCTAAAGGTTTAGATGGTTTAGAAGAAGTTAACGCCTTAGCGTTCTCCGCTGCTTTCCAAAAAGGTGTTGAAGTTGCTTATAAAGCCGTTGTTAATCCAGTTGAAGGTACAATCCTTACAGTTATTCGTGAATCAAGTCAATTCCTTGCGGATAACGTCAAAGATAACATGAGCATTGAAAAGTGCTTAGATCTCATGCTTCAAGAAGCAAGAGAATCCTTAAAAAGAACTCCAGAATTATTGCCAGTCTTAAAAGAAGCTGGTGTCGTTGACTCTGGTGGTACTGGTCTCATCAGAATTTTAGAAGGTATGAGAATCGCCGCTGGTGGTGACTTCGTTGAAAGAAGCCAAGCTACCGCTACAGAAGCACAAAACTCTGCCGAAGAAGGCGAAGAAGAAGGATATTTATTAGAATTCGTCTTGAAATTATTAAAAGAAAAGAAAGCCTTCAACGAAAATAGATTCTCTAACTTATTATCCACAAACGGTGATGACTTAGTGGTCAATGTTAAAGATGATTGTGTTAAAGTTCACATCCGTGTTCTTAACCCAGGTGATATCTTAAATTACGCTCAACAATTTGGTGAATTCTTAAAGCTCAAATTAGTCAATCTTAAAGTCGGTGAATCCGCTGAAGAATTAGACTTCGAAGAGGAAGAAGAAGTCAAAGAAAAAACTGAATATGCAATGATTAGTGTTTCCGCTGGTCAAGGCATTGAAGATTTCTTAAAAGAAATTGGTATCTCCGTCGTTGTTAAAGGCGGTCAAACCATGAACCCAAGTAGTGAAGATTTCGTTAGCGCTATTAAGAAAGCTAACGCTCATAACGTCTTCATCTTCCCAAATAACTCCAATATCGTGATGGCGGCTTCTCAAGCTTGCGATATGGTGGAAGATGCTGACACAAATGTTTACGTCATTCCAAGTAAGACAATTCCTCAAGGAATTAGTTCTGCGATTATGTTTAATCCAGAAGCTGATCCAGAAGAAAACTTCCGCTCCATGAAAGCGGCCTTAAAGAACGTCAAATCTGGTGAAGTCACATTTGCTATTAGAGATACCGAAATCGGTGGTGTAAAAGTCAAGAAAGACGACTTCATTGGTATCTTCGAAAAAGACATTGTTGTTGATAATCCAAATAAGTTAGAAACATTAATGACCTTACTTGAAAAGATGATTGATGAAGATTCAAGCATCATCACAATCCTCGTTGGTCAAGATGTTAACGATGAAGAAATGAATCAAGTCTCTGAATTAATCGCTGAAAAATTCTCTGACCTAGACTTAGATATTAGAAAAGGCGATCAACCAGTTTATTCCTTCTTAATTGGTGTGGAGTAAACTAATAAAATATTAAAGATAAAGACCACATAAAAAGTGGTCTTTTTTCATGCTTAACGTACTTAAGCAAGATCCCCACATCAAGTCGATGGATATCTTCATAGATGAGGTGAATTGTAAGCATACTAATTAGCATTATTGTCCTGTAACCATCAATAAAAATTTAAAATAATTATTGAGATTATATCAATGAATTGATATACTATAAGTAGGAAAGTAATCAGGGGTATGAAAACAAACTTAGTTTTTATGTCCCTTTTGTTTTACCCAAAATTATGATTAGAAAAGCTTATAAGTATCGTATCTATCCTAACACTGAGCAAAAGATCTTCTTTACTAAATGTTTTGGGTGTGTTCGTTTCTTTTACAATAAGTCTCTTGATGATATGAACGAGATATACAAAAGTACAGGTAAGTTTAAAGACATTACTCCTGCTTCATATAAGGAAGATTATCCATTCTTAGAAGAAGTAGACTCACTTGCCCTAGCAAATGCGCAGTTAAATAGAAATAGCGCTTTTAAAAGCTTCTTTTCTCATAAAACAGGATTTCCTAAATTTAAAAGTAAAAGAAATGATCAAAGCTATACAACCAATATGGTATACGGAAACATTAAACTTTCTGATAATGATAGATATCTCTCTCTTCCTAAATGTCCAAGAATTAGAATTAAGAAACATAGAGACTTTAAAGGAATGATTAAATCTGTCACAATTTCTTTGACTACTGACAACAAATATTATGCCTCTATATTAGTTGAAGAAAATACAGAAACAATAAAACTATTGGATAATGCGATTGGTTTAGATTTAGGCATTAAGGATTTGATCGTTGATTCTAATGGAAACAAATATAAGAATCATAAATATCTAAGTAAATCGCAAAAGAAATTAGTTAAAGAACAAAGAAAACTATCTAATATGGTTAAAGGTAGTAATAATAGAAATAAGCAAAGGATTAAAGTTGCAAGATTACATAAGAAAATACAAAATCAAAGAAACGATTATCTCCACAAGCTTTCAAAGAAGATCATTGATGAAAACCAAATCATTTGTATCGAAGATTTGAAAGTTAAGGACATGATAAAAGATTCTAAATTAGCAAGAAACATATCTGACGTATCTTGGTCTAGATTAGTCTCTATGTTAATTTATAAGGCTAGTTGGTATGGAAGGAAAGTTATTAAAGTTCCTTCTACTTATCCATCTAGCCAATTATGTTCTAAATGTGGGTATAAAAACTCTATCACTAAGAACCTCAACATTCGTAGATGGACTTGTCCAGAATGTGGGATCATTCATGATAGAGATATAAATGCTGCTAGAAATATCCTAAGTAAGGGAATAGAATTAATTACAAAGGATGGGACACATCCGGATAGCTTGTTTATGCTTGGCTCACCAGAGTCATCGAGCAAGAAACCCCCGCTTCTTTAGATTGTGGGAGTATGTCACTGGATTAAAAATAGTGGCATAATATAAGTGAACAAAACCGAAAGGAAAAGATATGAAAACAAAAATTAAACTCTTTTTTGCGCTTTCAGCCACCGCTTTACTTTCTTTAACTTCATGTGGTAACGCTAAGTATGCTGAAGAAACAGACGAAGCAATTATTAATCAGTTAGAAGTCGTCAATCGTGAAGATGGCGTTTATGGTAACATCTACCTTCCAACTGAAATCGAAGGCGCTACTGTGACTTGGAAAAGTAGTAATCAAAAAGTCATCGATGCTAAATGGAATGGCGATATGGCGCCAGGCATTGTCCATAGACAAGGTCAAGACACAACTGTTAAATTAACTGCTGTTATTGATAAGAACGGTACAAAGACTCAATACGAACAAGAAGTCAACGTTAAAGCCGCTGCTCCTGAAATCGCTGATGAAGATTATCAAGCTTATTTATTTGGTCACTTCGTTGGTGAAGGTCATGGCAAAACCGAAAATGGTCAAAAGATTGCCACTGGTGAACAAATGTTCTTCGCTCTCGCTGATGTTGGTGAAGGCTTAAAGTTCAAAGATATGAATGGTTCCACAATGAACAACTTAAAACCAGTCTTATCCAGTAAGATTGGTGAAAGAGGTGTTAGAGACCCATATATCTGCCGTTCACCTGAAGGTGATACCTTCTATTTAATCGCTACAGACTTATCAGTCTATACTAGAGGCGGTTGGAACAATAACGCTAATCAAGCCACTAAAACAGGTAGTCACTCCATCATCCTTTGGGAATCCCATGACTTAGTCAATTGGACCGAAGAAAGATTAATCGAAGTCGCTGCTCCTAACGCTGGTATGGCCTGGGCTCCTGAAATGACCTATTGTGAAGAAACTGGTTCATATTACATCTTCTTCTCTTCTACAGTCATTGATGATGTTTCTAAAGGCGTTAACGCTAAGATCTTAGAAAGAGACTGTGTCTATTTCACAACCACAAGAGACTTCAATCACTTCACAGAAACTAAGAAATTCATCTCCAATATCAAATATCCTGATGGATATACAAATAGAGAAGAAACTGATGCCGACGCTATTAATAATGATTATCGTAAAGTTATTGATGGTTCTGTCATGAAGATTGGCGAATATTATTACAGTGCCTGTAAAGATGGCGGTAATAATGAAAACCATGGTGGTATTAGAATTCAAAGAACAAAATCACTTCTTCCTCAAGAACAAGAAAGACCAGATGGCCTTTATGAAGAAGCAGTTCAATGGGAATTTGTCCAAAACTTAGCCGATGTAGGTTTCAAAGCTGAAGGTAGAGACGCTAACAATAAGTGCTTAGAAGGTCCAGAATGGTTCTATCTAAACCAAGCGGATAGACAAGATCCAAACGTTCCTGAAATTGGCTTAATGGCGGACTTCTATGCCAATACAAGTATTGGTTACATCCCATGGGCTACAACCGATGTTGAAGATATCAACAATGCCAATGGTTCTTGGAGACAACTTGCGAAGAATACAGAATTCAGTTGGGATGCTCAAACAAAACGTCATGGTACAATCCTCAGAATTACTGAAGAAGAAGCCAATAGACTTAAAGAAGCCTATCCAATAGCCAAATAGAGATTTATAAGGGAACCCAAGCGGTTCCCTTTTCTTTTATTCAAAAGATTACGAATAATTATGGCAGTCTCTTTCTTGGGCTTATGGTTAATCGCCTCTATCCTTGGATTGCCTTCCTAAAAAGAAAAAGCGGAGGAATCCGCTTCTTGTCCTTTTAGCGCTTAATCGTGATGGTTTCTTGTCCCAGTTCACTAGTAATAAGGAAAGATATTTCTTTTGATTGTTCATCAAATTCAAATATTCCCATTCCTTTAGCGTGATAAGTTTTAATCTTATTAGTTAAATAACCAACTTTATTATAAGAGGCACTGTTACCTAGTCTTAATAGTTTACCACCCTCCACATTAGTGATTTCGATATTCTTTTCTTGATGGATATTACTATTACCTTCTTCGTCTGCAAAAGAGAAATGGACATAGGCGAATCTATTAGCTTCTGGATAACTTTCTTTGTAATATCTAAGTTTGATATCTTCAGAAGCGGTCTTTAGACACACTTCATCTAAAATATTGCCTTTTAAGTCCTTAGCAACGGCTTTTATAACACCAGGGATATATTTTCCGTTGAATTTAATAAAACACTTCTTAGGGTTGATTTTGCCTCTTTTTATGAGTTTATCGTTTTGATAGAACTCCACAAACGGAGCATTACTATAAACATAGAACGTACATTTATGCCCTTCTTCACCAGGATAAGAGTAACATTTAATCGCGTGGTTAAATCTCCAAGCTTTGACATCACACTTACATCTAATGTCATAAGGAGAAACAACACCGATATCGATTATCTTTTTTCTGAATGCTACTTGGGTATAATCACCTTCGCTTGTATTATCGCCAAAGATATCTTTTCTCGCACAATCATCGGTGAGCCAACCAGAACGATCTTTTAAATAAGGAAATTCTTTTCTATTAAGCTCTGCGGAAAAACCTGCTTCTCCTAAATAATCTAAACCCGCCCAAACAAAGTCGCCGATAACACGTGGTATTTGATGAGCAATTTCATAGAATAAAGCAGCATCAGAAACAAATGTTTCTGTCCCACAAATAAATCTATTTGGATATTTCTTTGAATCTTTTTTATATCTTAAGATGCCATAGTTATAACCAGCGACATCCATATTAGCGAAAGCGCCTCTAGTATTTTTATCAACGATATGAAGAGTGGCGCCTCTTTTCATAAAGCCTGCGCCCATCATATTGCCAATGGTGTTAAAGATATCAGAGCTACCTTCCACCTTTGGTTTTGCTTTATATTCATCTTCCGCTTTTTTGCTACTATATGTGGCGATTGGGGTATGAGCAATGCCATTAAAGAAAACATTAATGCCGCATGTTGTTAATCTAGAAGAATCTAATTTATGTAAGATCTCGTTCATCTTTCCTTGAAGTTCAATTCCTCTTTTCTCACTAGTTTCACTAACTTCATTACCAGTGCTATAGAAGATGACAGAAGGATGAGAATAGTCTTTTTCGACTATATCGAATAAGTCTTGCTCATAGTTATTTTCCATGTAATTTGAATAACCAAATTTAGTTTTGTGGATGTACCAGCAATCACAGTATTCATCCATGACATATAAGCCAAGCTCGTCGCAGGCATCTAAGAAATCTTTACATATTGGGTTATGTGCGCTTCTAACGGCGTTATAACCGAGTTCTTTAAGCTGTCTTACTTTACGATATTCGACTTCTCTATAAGTTTCAGCGCCTAATAAAGCGTTGTCACTATGGATACAAGCACCATAAAGAATAGTTCTATTACCATTTATTAATAAACCTTGTTCTTTATTAAGTTCAATGCCTCTAATTCCAAATCTTAATGATTCTTCTTGTCCCAATATTCTTATTTTTGCGGTATATAAATATGGATTATTAACATCCCATAGATGAGCGCTATCAATAATAAGCTCATCATTAATCTCTTTAGAGTGATATTTCTTTTCTAAAACCTTAGTGTCATCTTGATCAAATATTTCTAAAATTAAATCTGTTTCCTCATTTAGTTGAGCCTTAAATTCAATCTTGCCTAATTTATAATCAAGCGTGTTGACTTTAAATGACCAAGGAATGATGTGAACTTTTGGTAAAATGTGCAAATGAACATTGCGGTAAATGCCCGCGCCACTGTACCATCTGGAATTTGGTTGATCATCGTTTTTCGCGGTCACCTTAATAAGATTATCTCCATCTTTTAAATAATCAGTGATGTTAATCACAAAACCGATATAGCCGTATTCTCTTTCATAGACTTGTTGTTCATTAATATAAATCACAGGGTGATGATAAACACCCTCAAATTCTAAATAAAAAATATGGTCTTTCTTTTCAATATTGATAATCTTTTCATAACCATAATTATCACCTTTAAAGAAAGAGACTTTGTCTCCCCCAAGATGAGAGATATCGCGAGGTTCTCTAAACATCGCATCATATGGTAAATCAACATTTATTTTTTCTTCGGGCTTATTTAAACGATAAAAAGTCCATCCTTTATTAATATTCATAGACATTCCTCACCAAATATAATCTAAGTGAAAAAGTATTGAATAGCAAAGTTTATATCATGAATTCGATTTTTCCCGACTTATTTTCGTTAGCAAAAAAGTTTATGAGATAAAAAAGTAAAGATAGGTTGTCTAAATTGTCTCTAGCTTTCTTTTTGTTAAAAATGGTAGCGCTAGGAGATTAATAATATGAAAAAAGGAAATTTGTTTTTATTATCTGCATCTTTACTAACGATGTGTTTAAACGCATGTCAATCAAACGCTTCTAATTCAGAGAATAAACCAGTTGAAGACAACGTGCCAGAAACAGGAAAAGCAGATCGCTCATCTTTAAAATATGCTTCTTCTTTAGATAGCTATAAAAAAAGCGATTGGAAAGGCCACTGGATTTGGACAAATTATTGCTATGAAGACAGTTATGTAGCTTTTAGAAAAGTGTTTAATTTAAAAGAAAAAGTAAGCGAAGCAACCGCTTATATTTCCGCAGAATCAAAATACTTTATGTGGGTTAATGAAGAACTGGTGACAATTGATGGCTCTTTAAAACGTGGGCCAACTCCTTATGATTCATATTATGATGAAGTTAAAATCAATAATTTAAAAGAAGGAAACAATATCATTACTATCTTAGTAGCCTTTAATGGAAGAAGTGGAGATAGTTCGATTAATCCCCAAATTAAAGATGATGAAGGCGACATGGTATCGCAAGCTGGTCTTTTATTTGAAATGCAAGCGGGAGATACATTAGTTAAATCAGATTCCTCTTTTAAAACAATTAGAATTGATGCTTACCGCAATAAGATTACTGGTGGTAAAGAATATGATTCTTATACACAATCTTCAATGCTTGCAGAAAGAAATGTTTTCTATGATGCAAGAAAAGAAATAGGTGATTATAAAAAACTAGAATTTGATGATTCTTCTTGGGAATCCGCCAAAGCGGTTTCAAAGGCAGGTAATTTACCATTTGGTGATTTATACAAAGCGCCAACAAAGCCAATTAAATTCCATGAAATAACAGACTTTAGCAATGCTAACGAATACGTTGGTAAAGTTTTAAATGAAGATACCACATTAGCGTTATCTCTTCCTACCGACATTCAATTCTCTTGGTATATTGATGTGGAAGCAGAAGCAGGAAAGAAACTTGTTTTCTACACTGATTCATATAAATACAATGATGGTCTTCAATCGTTTAAAGACACCTATGTCACTAAAGAAGGACAACAATCTTATGAAAACTATCCTTGGAGAAGCGGTTATACATTATTTATTGATGCTCCAGCGGGTATCAAATTTAATAAACTCGCTTATCGTATGAGTGAATTTAACGGAGAACTCATGAGCCCATTTACTTCTTCAGACACTAATTTAGACATCTTATGGAAGAAAGCTCAAAACACTGTGAGAGTGTGTATGAGAGATTCCTTTATGGATTGTCCAGACCGCGAAAGAGGACCATATATGGGTGATGCCTCCAATCAAATTGATGCCGCTTTATATTGCTATGATCAAGGCGCTTTAGACCTTATCAAAAAATCGATATTAGCGTGTGTAGGGTGGGTTAAGACTGATAACGCAATTCCATCGCGTGCACCAAGCGTTAAACCACAAGAAATTCCTAATCAATCATTAGCTTTCCTTACCAGTGCTTATCATTACTATGAACACACTAATGATGTTGAAACAATGACCCTTTACACCAAAGCTGCTATTGAATATTTGAAGCTCTTTGAGATGGAAAACGGCTTACCAAAATATCGTCCTGGTTCTTGGACTTGGAACGATTGGGGGAGCGGCATCGATAATAATTTATTGCAAGCTGGTTTCTATTATTACGCTTTAAGATTAACTAAAGAATTAGTGGGCGCTTTAAAGATGAATGATGATATTTCTTTCATTAATGAAAGAATGGCTTCTATGGAAAACAAATATCATGATGCTTATTATACCGAAAATGGCTTTAAATCATCTTCTTCTAATTATATTGATGATCGCGCTAACGCGATGCTCGCCCTTTCTGGCTTAGCCAAAGAAAGCGATTATGAGACAATTGTTAACGTTTTGACTAAAACTAGAGAAGCTAGTCCATTCTGCGAAAAATATGTTTTAGAAGCTTTATGTCAGATGGGAAGAATTGATCTGGCCAAAGAAAGAATGCTTCTTAGATATGATGCAATGATTAAAGACAGCAAAGATACACTCTACGAAAAATTTGATATCACAGATGGAACATTTAATCACGCTTGGACAAGCGGACCAATCTATATCATCAATCGTTATATCGCTGGCTTAAAACCTACTAAGCCAGGCTTTGAAGAATACTCATTGTCATTAACAAATTTATTAGATTCTTTCAAATGTTCTAATTACACAGTCAAAGGTAATATCGATATAGAATTAACTAATAAAGATGGCGTTAAAACTTTAGTAGTTAAGAGCATCAACGCTAAAGGTGAAATTAGTATTCCTTCTAGCTTAGGAAGTAATGTTTCCGTTAGTGGTGGTTCTTATGAAATTAAAGAAGGTAATTCTTCTAAAATAGTGACCATCAGTGAAGCTAAAACCTATACAATCACAATTAAATAAAATAATAAAAAAATTAAAGATTTAAGGACTATTCATCAATTAACGCTAGCAAATAATAAGTTTACGCGACCTAAATTGTAAAAATAGTCTTTTTTCTTAAAAATGGAAACAACTTTAAACAAAGGAGATTTTTTATGAAAAATATGAAAGCCCTGGCTTTTGCAACTCTTGCGCTTGCTTCCTTATCTTTAAGCGCTTGTAATGGTGCGACCAAAGAAGCCAAAATCAAAGGCCTCTATTTATCACCAGCTGTGATGACATATAGTAATATGCGTCCTGCTTACAACTATTATTTAACAACATTCACTCAAGAAGAATTAACATTATTCGATAACAATACTTATTGCTTAATCGTTTCAAGCAGTCAATTCTCCGCTGTTGTTCTAGATGAAAACACCAATGATTTCTCTGGTAATGAAAGAGCTAACTACTTATACAAATTCTATGGTGAATGTACATCTAGTGTTAACGATATCGATGAAGATTTACTCGATGTCACATTAAAGGGTGTTTCTAGATACGTTGCTTCCTATGATCAACAATATTGGTTAGATACTGATAATTGGACTGAAGAAATGGGTAAAAAAGTCATCCCACCAAAGGGTTACGATACCACAACCGGTCAACCTATTCCAGATACAGAAGCTAATCCATGGAGTGCTAAGCAATATCTTGATAGCAAACAATTCGCCTCTGATGTCGAAATCCAAGTCAATATCAAAACTTATAGCTTTGATTTCACCAAACTCGAATTTGTCGAAGCAAAATAATTAAATAATATGGATAAAAAGAGATTATTAGGAGGCTTAGGTGTCACAATAATCTCTCTTTCTATAATTGCCACGTTTGGCACTAAACTTGCCTACGATAGAGAGGGAGACGTTAACCTAGCCTTAAAGATTACCGCCCCAAAAATTGAAGGGGATGAAAGTACTCAATATTTTAAAAGCGACTACGAAAGTAAGGAAGCCATGTATGCCGCTTTAAAAGATTACAACATTAAAGCACAAGTTGAAGGCACAGTCTTACTTAAAAACAAAGATAATGCCTTACCTTTAAAAGCGACTGATAAAGTCACATTATTAGGCAAAGCTTCTACTAACCCAGTTTACCATGGCGGTAGCGGTGGCCCAATTAACTATTTAAACAAATCTTTAGTGGACGCCATTAAAGAAGGTGGCTATTCACTTAACGAAGAAGTGAGCAATGCCGTTAAAGCGGTTAATGTAAATCACGATAAATTCGGTAACATCGGCGAAGTTGGCGTGGCAACATATAATGGAGTTTCCGCTAGTTTCGCTAGTTATGACGATGCCGCTATCGTTGTCTTAAAAAGATTCGGTGGTGAAGAAGGCGATTTGAACCACGGTTTACAAGGCTTATGGGAAAAAGGCCCTGAAATAAGAGAATTAGCTTTACATAATGAAGAAAAAGATGTCTTAAATCTCGTTAAAAATTCCTCATTTAAAAAGAGAATCGTCATCATCAATAGTGGTTATCCAATGGAATTAGAAGAACTCGATAATTACAATATCGATGCCGTCTTATGGATTGGTTATCCTGGTAGTTTTGGGATGTATGGGGTAAGCGATATTTTGTTTGGTAAAGCTGATCCATCCGGAAGACTAGTGGATACTTATGCCTCTAATTCATTAAGCAGTGCTTCTATGCAAAATGTTGGTAATTTCAAATTCACTAATCTTGATGGCTTATACAAAAGAGAATACTTAATTTATGCCGAAGGCATCTATGTCGGTTATAAGTATTATGAAACCCGTTATAACGATTTAATTTTAAATCAATTTGACGCGGATAATGAAAAAGGTATTTATAATTCAAAAGGCGGTAAATGGAACTACGCTGATGAAGTGACATATTCATTCGGTGATGGTATGTCATATGCTAACTTCACACAACAAATTGAATCATTTGAATGGAATAAAGAAACCCATGAAGTCACCGCTAAAGTGAAAGTTACTAACAATGGTAATGAAAACTATAACGGTAAATCAGAAGATGTCGTGCAACTATATGCCCAACTTCCATACGAAGCTGGTCAAGCCGAAAAGAGTGCCATTCAACTCGTTGATTTTGCCAAAACAAAAGAATTAGCTAAAGGCGAATCCGAAGAAATCACATTAAATTTCTCCGATTATTATTTCGCGACATATGATCAAAACGCCGTTAATGGTGAAGACACTTCTAAAAAAGGTTGTTACACATTTGATGCTGGCGATTATTATTTCGCTTTAGGCAATGGTGCCCATGATGCCTTAAATAACATTCTTGCAAAGCAAGGCAAAACAGGCTTGTATGATGCCGCAAATAATCCTGTCAGTGGTGATACAAGCAAAGTCCAAGTTGTTAATTTGGGAACTTTAGATAACAAAACATACGCTAAATCACCATATACAGGTGAAATCGTTTCCAATTTATTCGAAGACCGCGATATCAATTCTTTCTACGAAACAGATGTCGTCACTTATTTAACCAGAAGTGATTGGAAGACATTCCCAAAATCATATACTGGTTTAGAAGCTACAGCGGAAATAAAGCATTTGATGGAAGATTCATTATATGTGAAACCTGCTGATGCTCCAGATATTAAATCATTTAAACAAAAAGTCGATAACGGCATTAAATTCGTTGAAATGAAAGATGTCGAATTCGACGATCCAAAATGGGAAGATTTCATCGACCAATTATCCGCTGGCGATTTAGCACAAATTGTCGGTGATAAGATGGCCATGGATGAAATCAAATCCATTTCTTTCCCAGCCTATAGTGGCGGGGATGGACCAGATGGTCACCAAATCAGTAATGTTCTTTACGTTAATGAAATTGTTGGTGCTTCCACATTCTCAAAAGAATCATTAGCGAATCGTGGTCGTTTCTTTGGTGAAGAATCATTATGGTTAGGATTTAAACACATCTATGGACCTGGCGCTAATATTCATAGAACCCCATATTCAGGTAGAAACTTTGAATACTATAGCGAAGATGCCATGATGTCGTTCTTGTGTGGCCAAGCCCAAGAAAAAGGCATGGTCGAAAAAGGTATTGCCGGTATGATCAAACACTTCTGTGGCAATGACCAAGAAACAAATAGACATGGTGTGGCTACTTTCTTAACAGAACAAGCCTATCGTCAAGGACCATTAAAGGGTTTCGAAGGCGCTTTAGCTCATGGTTCATTAGGCACTATGACAGCCTATAATAGAATCGGTTGTATTCCAACAGCATCAGACTATCAAACCATGACGTTAGTCTTAAGAAAAGAATGGGGTTTTAAAGGCATTAATATGACTGACTCTAGTAAAGATGCCTCCTCATATATGTTCACAGCTGATTGCCTATACGCAGGCACAAACCAATTCAATAATGATAAGGATAGAGTGGGTGAAGCAAGTTCATTATTAACCAAAGGCAAAGATGGCTTCATCTGGCAAAAATTACGTGAAACCGCTCATTATTATCTATATTCAATGAGTAGAAGTAATCACATCAATGGTTTGGCTCCTGATGTTGAGATTAAGAGCTTTGTTCCATGGTGGAAACCTGCCACAATCGCCCTTGATGTTTCCTTGGGTGTCATTGGTGTTGGTTTAGTTAGCGTATTCCTTTTCCTCTCACTAAGAAAGAAGAAAGGAGAATAAAGATATGAAAATATTTAAAGAATTCTTTAAAAACCGCTCATTAGGCTTCTTTATAGCCTTAGCAGGTAGCTGTTTAGCTATTATCATCTCTATCGTTTATCTTATCTCCTATTTATCAGTATCAGCCGATAAGATGGATCGTGTGTTCTCCATATTAACATTCTTGTTTACTCTTTTAGGCGGCGTAGTCGTCTTGGTGGGTGAATTATTAAGAATTGAATACATTTCTATGCTTGGACCAATCCTCATTGCTGTCGCTCTTGCTAAGCACAGTGTGGAAGCGGCTTATCCAATTGCTGATATTGGTACAGGCGTTGTCTTCTTTGGTGGCAACCAACTATTCGCTGTCTTATTCATCGTTTTAATTGGTATAGCTTTCTTAGTCACCTTAGTGTCAACGTTTCTTAAACACAACAAGCAATAATAAATTTGCGCAATAAATAAAAAAGGTTACGCGACTTAGTTTGGGACTTATACGCGTAACCTTTTAATATACGAGCGAAAACACACGCAAGAAAAAAAGGGAAAAAGAAATATTTTGTGTGTTATTCGTATGGAGGAATTATGAAAAAATTAATTACAACTTTATGTGTTTTTGCCAGCTTAGCATTAACAGCTTGTAATAACACTAACAATGGTTCTAAAGCCGATGGTCAAAGCAAAGGCAGTAATGAATCTCAACCAGCCAGTACAGATTCTTATCAATTATGGGGCAAATTAGAAGAAGGTGGAAGCTTTGCTTCATTCACCGATGCTGCATTCTTGTTAAATCTTGAAGTCGATGGCAAAACAACATTAGATAAGTACAACTTTGCTTCTTATGATGCCTCTCCAGCCGCTTCAAACAAGAGCTATATCGCTTCTTATATGTCCGGTACATGGAAAGCTGTCCAAAAAGAAGGTGTTGATGCTTTACAAATCAAATTAGCATTTATCGAAGAAGATGGTTCTGAAAGTGGCGCTAGCACATACTATGCCTATGAATCTGATGGCGTTTATAGTGTTGATCTCACTGTTGCGTTAATCAAAGGTCAATCATTCACAAGAACAGTGGAAATGGAAGGCCAAAAGGGCAAAAAATACGCTGATGCCGATGCCTTTATCCAAGCTTATAAGAAAGACTTTGTCGAACCAGAAAGCGTTGTTAGAGTCGAATCTACTGCAAATGGTGGTGTTGCCTACTTCCAAGAAGACGGTAAAGTCTTAATCTATGTTGGCACAAATAACATTGCCAGTGGTACATATGTGAAAACCGCTACATCTTTAACATTAAAGATTGATGATAAAGAAATTCCAGTTACTTTAACAAGAGAAAAGGCTACATTCTCTTACACCTATGATTTAGCTGGTTATCAACAAATCGAATTAGTTTTCGAAATGCCAATTGCTGACTTTGGTAAATTACCAGTTACCGAACAAGGTGGCGGCACACCAGTTGATGAAAACGTCGTTCTTGAAATGAAAGATGAAACCAATGGCGCAACCTTAACATTCAATAAAGACAAAACATATAAAATCAATATGGATTTCGGTAACTATGGTAGCTTCGCTGTTCAAAAAGGTGCTTGGTCATTTGCTAGCTACAAAGTGACATTAACTCCAGAAAATGGTACAGCCTTTGAATCAAAAGTCGAAAATGGCAAATTCATCGTTGAAACCCACATCACATGGGGTGGTGGTCAAGTTGATACAGATGTCCATTTCGAAGCTGAACAAACAGTGATCGGCAAATTCATGGCCGCTTAATCGAAACAACTAACAAACAAAGGGAGCATTTGCTCCCTTTTTTATGTCGCATAAATGTAAGATTACGCTACTTATCTTTGTATAAAAAACAAAGTTTTTAATAATAAAAACAATTGGAGGATTACTTATGAAATTAGTAGGTAAAATTATCGGTGCATCAATTTTTGGTGTTTTGACAATTGCTTTATCTATTGGCAGTGGTATCGCTAAACAATACGAACCACAAATCAATTTAGTTTTAAAGGTTCAAACCCAAAAGATCATTCCTGATCCAGATGCTAAAATCTATTATTGGACAGATTATACTGACGAAGAAGAACTTGTTAAACACGAAAAAGAATTATGTGAACAAATCGAAGGTGAAGGCGCTACTTTATTATTGAATAAAGATAATACGTTACCTTTAAGCAAATCTTCAAAGTTTTCTTGCTTCTCTCATTCTTCTGTCGACCTTTTATATGGCGGCACTGGAAGCGGCCAAGTTTCAAGTGCGGATGCGGTTAGCTTAAAAGCGGCTTTAGAAGATCCAACTTGTTTTGGTGAAAAGAGCGTAAACCAAGAATTATGGACCTCTTACGTCAAAGGTCAAAAATATAAAAGAGTCAATGCTAAAACGACTGGTGGCAGCCAAGACGAGTATCGTTTAAACGAAATGCCTTGGAGTGTCATCTCTAACTCCGCGAAAGAAGCGTTTAAAGAGTATGGTGATGTCGCTTTAGTGGTCTTAGCTAGAAGCGGTGGGGAAGGTGCTGATTTGCCAAGTAGCAACACTAAACTCACTGAATATTTAACTGATGGTGACTATTTGAGATTGTGTAAAGAAGAAGAGGAAATCTTCCAAAATATTAAAGAGCTTAAAGCGGCTGGTACATTTAAGAAAATTGTCGTTTTATTGAACTCTTCTAATGCTTTACAAATCGACTTTGTCGATAAATATGATGTCGACGCTCTTTTGTGGATTGGCGATGTCGGCATGACTGGCATCAATGCTGTCGCAGATATTTTATGCGGTAACATTGTACCTTCTGGTCGTATTGTTGATACATTCTTAAAAGATAATCATAGTGCGCCAGCGATGGCTAACTTCGGTTCTTTTGATTACACCAATCAAAAAGATTATAACTGTGGTACAGCCCAATCTAACTTAGATGCTGGTATTGGCAAATGTAACCAAAACTATGTCGTCTATCAAGAAGGCATCTATGTCGGTTATAGATATTATGAAACTAGATACGAAGACTACGTCTTAAATCAAGGCAATGCTGGTGATTTTAAGTATGATGACTTAGTGGCTTATCCATTTGGTTATGGTTTAAGTTATACCGAATTCGCATACTCTAATTTCAAAGTTAACGAAGATGGTAATCATTTCAAAGTTAATGTCACAGTTAAAAATACCGGTAGTGTCGACGCTAAACACACTGTCCAAATCTATGCGCAAAGTCCATATACGCAATATGACAAAGATAATGGCATTGAAAAAGCCGCTGTTAACATCTGTGGCTTTGATAAAAAACTCATTAAAGCGGGCCAATCTGAAAATTATGAAATTACAGTGGAAAAGAAAGATTTAATCTCTTATGATCCAAATCTTGCTAAAACATACATCTTGGAAGATGGCGATTATTATTTCACTGTTGGTAGAAATGCTCATGATGCCACAAATAACATTTTAGCCGCTAAAAAAGCCGATGGTTTATCAGTTACTGATTCACGTATGTCTGAAGCTGGTGACGCCTCTTTAACTAGCAAATGGCATAACGGCACATTTGACAAAACTACTTATAGTAAATCAAGTGTAACAAATAAAGAAATCACCAATTTATTTGATAATGCTGATTTAAATAAATATGAAGGTACAGCTGATCAAAAAATCACTTATTTATCAAGAAATAACTGGTCTGGTACTTTCCCAACATCCACTGTTTCTTTAAAAATTAATGAAACAATGTGGGCGGATGGTTTAACTCACGAAGATAGTGGCCGTGCGGCGATTATCGAAAAGATGATTCAAAAGTATTATCCAGACATTGCTTCTACGCCAACTACTGAGGCTAAAAATGGTTTATCAGTGGCAGATTTAATCGATGTAGATATCAATGATGCTAAATGGCAACAACTCGTTGAACAATGTTCATATAGCGAAATGATTAAAGTTATTTCTAATGGTTTCCATCAAACCGCTCCTGTCGCTAGCATTAATTTACCAGGTACATTAGATGAAAATGGTCCTCAAGGTTTTACAAAGGGCTTAATCGGCGGTAGCAGTGCGATGTGCTATACATCTGAAGATGTCATGGCCGCGACATACAACTTAGATTTGTTAAATGAAATGGGCAAATGCATCGGTGAAGACTTCTTCCACGCTACTAAAAATGATGCTGATACTTTCTATACTGGTTTATATGGTCCAGGTGCTAATATTCATAGAACACCATATTCTGGTAGAAACTTTGAATATTATAGCGAAGATGGTTTCGTCTCTGGCAAAATGGCAGCTTCCGAAGTTAAAGGTATCCAATCTAAAGGCGTTTATGTCTTTACTAAACACTTTGCTTTAAATGACCAAGAAGAAGGTAGATATGGTATCTCTACTTGGTCAAATGAACAAGCCATTAGAGAAATCTACTTAAAAGGTTTTGAAGGCTCTATCGTTGAAGGCGGAGGCTTAGGCGTGATGTCTAGCTTTAATAGGTTAGGTGTTGTTTGGTCTGGTGCGCATCATGGCTTAATGACTGGCATCTTAAGAGATGAATGGGGCATGAAAGGCGCAGCAATTACAGACTGTTCTGTGAGCGCTACTTATATGCATAACGTCATGGGTGTTTTAGCGGGTCAAGATTTGTGGGATGGTAATGGCACAGCCTTATTAGCCCCATATGGCAATAATCCAGCTGTCGTCCATGCTTGCCAACAAGCCACTAAACATATTGCCTATTCCATTGCCCATTCCCGTGCAATGAATATTGGTAATGCCACAATTAAAATCGTTCAACCATGGTATATGATCGTTGTTTATGTCGGAATTGGTGTTTGTGCGGCTGCTACATTAGCCTTTGGAGCGTTAATCGTTCTCCATCTTATTAAAAGAAAAAAAGTTCAACAATAAATAATTAAGAACTGACCATCATGTAACAATTGATGGTCTCTTCTTGTTTATTAAGGAGTCGTTATGAGAAAAATAGTTAACATCAATAATAATTGGTTTTTTAGCAAATGTTCTTGTTCGATACAAGATGTCGCTGCTTTAGAAATGGAAAAAATCAATCTTCCTCATACTTGGAATAATATCGATGGTCAAGATGGGGGTATGGATTATTTTAGAAGCGAGTGTTGGTATCATAAAGTCATTGATATCGAACCATTAAAAGAAGATGAATTACTCTATCTTGAGTTTAACGGGGTTAATTCTTCGTGCAAAATCTTTATTAATCAAAGAGAAATCACCTCACATGATGGGGGATATTCCACTTTTAGAGTTAATGTCACTGACTACATAAGAGATCATAAAATAGACCTTTATGTTTTAGTGAACAATAAGGAAAATGACCGTGTTTATCCTCAAACCGCTGACTTCACATTCTATGGTGGTATCTACCGCGATGTTAATTTAATCTATGTTAATAAAAACCATTTCGAACTTGATTATTTCGGTGGACCTGGTGTGAAAATTACCCCAAAAGTAGATGGGAATAAAGGCATATTAAATGTTGTGCCTTATATTGTTGGGGAAGGTAAAGTTTTAATTACCCTTTTAGATCAAGATGAACAAGAAGTCGCTCGTACTAGTGATTACGATATTATTGTTGAAAACGTGCATTTATGGAACGGATTAGAAGATCCGTATTTATATCAAGTCGTGGTGCAGCTATTTGATAAAAGTAATAATCTTTTAGATGAAATAAGAAAAAATATTGGCTTTAGATATTTTAAAGTTGATTCAAATAAAGGCTTCTTCCTTAACGGCAAATCCTATCCTTTAAGAGGTGTATGCCGTCATCAAGATTTAAAAGGCGCTGGTAACGCTGTTAGCAAAAAGCATCATGAAGAGGATATATCGCTCATCAAAGAAATCGGCGCTAACACAATTAGATTAGCGCACTATCAGCATGATGATTACACTTTAGATTTATGTGATAAATTAGGCCTTATCATCTGGGCGGAAGTGCCATATATTTCTAAACATTTAGAAAACGGCAACGAAAATATCGAACAGCAATTAAAAGAATTGATTATTCAACAATATCATCATCCTTCTATCGTTGTTTGGGGTATTTCTAATGAAATAACAATGTTTAAAAAAGGTCGTGTTAAAGCTTATTTAGAAGAAAATAAAAAACTCAATGAGATTGCTCATAAACTTGATGAGACAAGATTAACCACAATGGCGTGTTTTTCCATGTGCGGCCCATTTAATAAAGTGGCCAAAATCACTGATGTTGTGTCGTGGAATTTATATTTTGGCTGGTATGTACCATTTAAATTTTTAAATAAATTATGGTTTGGTTTCTATCGCTTATTTAATAAAAAACATCCAGTTGGTATGTCCGAATATGGCGCGGAA
>JAEEGK010009663.1_pt1 | contig 22466 bp, 29 predicted proteins | sample 8958771 | NCBI WGS metagenome assembly JAEEGK01 (sample SAMN16246547, study PRJNA631951) | gut metagenome | biome: gut microbiome; feature: rumen; material: SC-attached | host: Bos | place: Iran: Karaj | collected 2018-10 | reverse complement strand
TCAAAACCAAAACCGACCGTGCAAACCGCGCTCGTGCAGGCTTGTCGATGGGCGGTATGGAGACAAAACTCATCTCGGGCCGCAAGACCGACACCTTCGCATCATTCGGTCTGTTGAGCGGCGGACAGTTTGCCCCCACCGACTTCAAAGACAACAAGGCTGTCAACTATCTGTTTGTCGGCTGCGGAAGCAAGGAGAGCCCCGACGCTATCAACAAATCGGCTGCTGATATGAAAGCCGCTGGTTACAACTGCGTTGGCTACGTTTCGGAAGGCACCGCACACGAGTTCCTGACCTGGCGCCGTTGCTTACACCTGATGGCTCAAGGCTTGTTCAAATAATGATTTGAACAATAATTGATTACATCCCCGCATCTGAAATATGGTGCGGGGATTTTTTGTTTCTAATCAAACACATTGCTCATCCGCACAGTCTTTAAGGAGATATTTATATTGCAAGAAGCTTGTTAAGCGAAAGCCATGATTATCATCATTATATAATTCCCAAAACGAATTGTACATTTTTTTACATTCAAAATGTACATTTTTCGTGACTACACGTTCAACTCGAATTTCATATCATCTTTGCCGTTCAGCAGTTCAAAAGTCCTGGCCAAATTATTTTCGTAGATATGCACGTTGCCTAAAAACAGCGTGATGGATTTCAACGGCAGGTTTATCTGCCGTGCCATCAGATATAGATGGTAAATGTCGCACGGCAACCCTAAATTAGCATCGGAACTGCGCTGATAAGCCGATAACACAACCTGTTTGTCCTCAATTTAAACTGCACCAGCGACAGACACGGCGCTTGGTTAGTTTCTGCGTTGGTTTCTCCCAAAAACAGCACATAGTTCTTGCTGTTGCGTTTCTCCTCGTTGATTTTGCGAATTAATGCCGGTAATTTCTCAAAATATGTCGGGTAACTATTGATGAGCACAGGTCCGCAATAGTCCCACCACGTAATGCCTTCGGCTCGGTACTGCTCGGTGCTGCGGACACCAGCCATAAACAAGGTCAGTTCGCTCTTTAATTTCTTGCGTGCAATGCCGTGCGTCTCGAATATATCGAGCAAGTCGGCAGGCTCCAGTTGCAGTGCCAGGTTGGTTAGATACTTGATGCTCCCTTTCTTGTTGGCCTGCATCTTCCCTTCAGTCATAATCCTCTCCAGAAGATTGTAATAAACATTCCTCATAAATGTTGTTTAAATATCGTTTAAAATATCTAATCCGGTGTTACGCTGGTTGTCACGTGTCTGACGGTTGCTGTCTGGCTGGCACTGTTTGACGTGCTTGTTATGTGGCAGTGGTAGGTTTCAATGTCGTCGCGCAACTCGTCGAAATTGTGGTCGGTATGAGAGCCGACGAGTGTCAGACTGTCGATGCCTGCCTGGTTATGCAGGCCGTGCAAAGCCTCGGCAATGCTGTCGGCAATGGCAAGGTTGTTGAGTGAGCTGTTCCAGTCGTTGAGGCGGCTGTCGGTGATTACGTGCAGGCGCAGTTCGATGTCTGCGTCGCGGACACCGTGCAGTTGCTGAGTCCACTTGATGTCGGCAAATTCGATTAGGACTGCAGGCGTATTGAATGGCAACTCTCCCTCGATATTCAGCAATTGCTCGTTCCACAAATCGACGTGGCGGACACATTCGGGCATGGCCGCCGAAACAAGGTTGTAAAGTTCTGCTCTCATAAGAATTGTGTTAATGTGTGATTAAACTGTCTTCCATATTGTCCCATTGCGCCAATGTCGGTTTATTGGCGTTGAATGTTGAAGCCCCCACGGAACCGCTTGCCGACGTACTTGTTCCAACGGCATTTATTGAACTGGCAATAACCATGTTTAATTGGTCAAGGTAGTTTTTAATCTTGTCAAAATTCGATTGAATCTTTTGTACAATAGGTATGCCCCCGTTATCGCCGTTGTTGATGGTTATGGCGTCGGCGTTGACGCTGACACCGTCGGCATTGATTGCGATTGCTGTGTTGCCGATGGTGAAAGTCATGCTTTCGATTTCGGCATACTGAATGACTGCAAAGTCGGTCATGCGGCCATTGCTGATGTCGGCCACAATAACGCGGCTGCCGGCTGCGGGCGTGATGGTGAGTTTGGTCTGGCTGTCGCTGACAACGCTCGTCAGGCGGACGCCTTCGATTTCTATTCCGCCAATATCGATAGTGCAGGTGTCGGCATCGACGGCCTTGACCTCGGCAATGTGAAGCGAGCACATTTCGGGTTTGGCAATGTTGCGGATGTTTTCGGCTATTTGCGATAGTTCTTTCATTTTTGTATTATTGTGGTATGAAACGTTTGGCTGTCATATTAATGTCGTTGCTGCCCGTGGCTGCCGCGGCGCAGGACAATCCGTTTATCGAAGTCAAAGAGTACCCGGCAAAGCTGCAATGGCTTCACCTTGACGATTGCCAATATGAAATCTACGACTGGGACAAAAATGAGAGCGTATTGTACCCTCTGATGGGGCGCGTGCGGATTGTCAAATCGGGCGGGACAATACGTGTCAAACAGGTTGACTATTCCGACGCCGACCTGATTGTGAATTTTGTTGACACCGTATGGACTTGCGGCGACTGGCACATTGTCGATTCCGGCGAGAGCTTCACCGTTCAGTTTGTCGATGATGACAGTTGGGATTTTCGCGTTCATGTTCTTACTGCTGAAGAAGTAAAAAAATACAAGCGCATTTATATACGCTATTGGATTAAAGATTACTGACTCATTCTGCGCCCCAACTCAATTTTGCGGCGACCGCCGCTGCTGCTGAACTCGACCTCGGTGCCCACCACATAATAGTCCCCGTCTTTATACTCGTATTGCTCGTCGTGCAGGCTTACAATGTCGGTGGGTTTGACGTAAGGCACAAGCCAGCCCGTAAAACTGCCCTCGTAGCCGTCGTAGACAAGCGCGTTGTGCCAGTTCTCGGCCACCTTTTGTATTCCGCTGTCGTCGGCCGGGACGACGATTTTCGTTTTTTTGCCGCCCGATTTTCCAATTGTTGCGGTATGCACGGTTCCCGCAATGTCGGTGTACGACACTTCCACCTCTTGGTCGCGGTCGCCGGCCTTAATATACTTCAGTTCCGCCGACTCAATATTCTTCGAGAAATCGAACGCCACGCGGTTGCCCGCCTCGCTATAAACCGGGTGTATGTGCAGCGTGGTGTTTTCAAAGTAGATGTCGGCCTTGGTGTCGTCCTGTATCTTTTTCAGCACGTCGAAGGCCGTGGCCTTGTAAAACGTGAACTTCTTGTAGGTGAGCGAGTAGTCGCACTTGACGTCAATCGGGATTTCGACGGCAGAGACAATCTGCTGCAAAAGGTCGTTGAGCGAGACGTCGTTGAACACCTTGTCGGGCAGGCTGACACGCTTGAAGAACCAAAGCGCGTCGATACATTCGATTGTCAGGTTGCCGTCGTCGGTGTTTATGCGGTCGATGTAGCCTGAAAACTCGGTTTCCAGTTTGTTGTCATAGCCCAGTTGTATTTCGACGGTGTCGCCAACGGCTATTTTACTCTCGATGTCGAGTGTGGCGTTGGCGGCCATTGCCGGCAGAGCAATCTGCGCCGTGTCGGCCAGATTGCTGACAGAGCGGACAATGCTGATGCTTTCGACGGCAAGCAACTGGCGCTGGCCAATGGCGATATTGAAACACATTGTCATCATGGGCGGCTAAACAATTAGAGAGTCAACATTGAAATCGTCGCTGACGGCTTTGATGGTGAACTGCTGGTTGGCCTTGCCTGGTGTGAAGGGCAAGTCGAACGACTCAATGGCGACCCGCTTGATGTTGAACACCGTGAACAGGTCGGCCATAACGCGCACAGTCTGCCTCCCTTCGCAGTAGCCGCGCAATTTCAGCAGGTCGTTGCCGGGAATCTTGTTGTCGGTTGCGTTGATGAACAGGCCGCTGATGGTTATGTCGTAGTCGTTCTGGCTCCAGAGTTCTTTCACTGTTCCGCGGCTGGCGATTCCGGCGGCGGTTTTCATTGGTGTGCGTTTGACAATGTTGTTGCTGCCGCTGATGGTAATAACAGGGTCGATGGGAAACACCCACCATTCGGGCTCATCTTCCCAACTGAACGCCAGGGGGCAGCTGAACGGCAGGTTTTTGAGCGCCACCAGCTCGGCATTGGCCTCGGCCATGGCGGTGCTTTCCCAGTAGGGCGGCAACACGAACGGCTGGGCGGCATCGATATAAAGCCTGTTTGTGCGCACCTCTCTCAAGTTGTATTTTACGTTCTGAACGGTCGTCATATCAAGCCTCTCTTTCTATAATATTATAGTTGACACCCGCCACCTTCAGGCTGTCGACTTTGTTTTTAAGAGCCGCAATGTCGGAAGCCGGCATACCGTACGGCACACTTACAATAAAACTGAAGCCTTCAGTAACGTTGACATAGTCCGATGAAGCCCAAACATACATTCTGTCGTCGCCGGCATGGCTGTCGTCATAGACATACCTGGCGTATGTTTCGGGGAATTGTGCGGAACTTGCATCGTCGAATATGTATAGTGGCGAAACGTTGTCGACATTGTCTTTAACCCAAATCAGGTGGCTGTGCTGGTTGGTTATGCCGTACATATAGGCGTTGAGGTATGCCTGCATACTGTTTTTCTGCCCGTTGTGCGACAACTCATAATAGATGCCGCTGTAGGGGCTGCTGGTGCGGCAGGCCCATTCGGCTGTTCCGCTGTAAATTTTCTCGGTGTTGTCGATGAGAGTCTGAAGCCCGTGAGCCACCGAATTGAACAAGGCGGCAATCAGACCGCTTTTCAGGAAGTGCGGCAGCAGCTTGCTGATGGTTGTTTTGATGCTTACTGTGCTCATGACTATTCAATTGTCAACGGCGAGCCGTCGGTTGTGAAATAAGTGAAATTGGTTAGCATTGCGTTGGTTTGTCCGATGTCGGGGTTGACGTCGGCGGCATCGAACAGGATGTCGAAATAGCCTGATGTAGGGGTTATTTTTCCCAGAATGCCGCTGTGGCGGTCGGCGCTGTAGCCGCTGCTGTAGGTGTACGCCTCGGCCTGCGTTATCTGCGCCAGTTCAACGCCATCGACAGCCATAATGGCCTGTGTGAGCCCCGCCATGGTCAGCTCGCCGTTGAACGGAAGCTGCCGCAGATAGGCGCTGATGGCATCGGTAATGGCCGAAGCCGTGGCGGCATCGTAAATCTTTGAATAGTCAATCCACAGCGTGATGTTGAATTGCAGAATGTCACCCAGCTGGTTGACAAGCATAACGGCCACACCGGCATCTTTGAATTTGTTGATGTAGTTGAGCAGTGCATTGTACTGCTGTGTGGAGAGCACGGTGAACTTGTTGTCGGCGTCGGCTGTGGCCACTTTAATGACAACGCCGTAGTAGTTGTTCTCGCCAATGGTTATCTCGCCCTCGCTCACGGCGCACGCCTTGACAATGTGTGCGTCGTCAATCTCGCTTTCGGTCAGGTTGCCGGTGTTCCACCGGTTTGTGTCGGGGTTGAACGACACACCCTCGCCCTGCAGGAAATCGGACACCATTCGCTGATACCATGCGCAGGTGTGGCCACGCTCTTTGTCAATCATTGTCTGCACCGCGGCAACGTTGGTGTAGCTAATCTGCTCGACAAGGTATATGGCCGAAGCAATGATGTAAAACAGTATGTTCTCGATTGAAACGGTAGAGAAATAGCTTTTAAACTCGGTTCCAACGGCAAACCCGTAACGTTCCTGAACGGTTGGGTCGGCCATAAACGCCGATGTAATATCGGTTTTGATTTCTTCGATTGTGCGTGCCATAGTAAGACTTATTAATAACCGATGATTAAGACTTGGTAGAACATAGATGAATCAAATGTGCCACAAGCTTTTGCGTATTGTGTTGCTGTATTTTCGTGGTATTGCGCCGTGTAGCTGCTGTTGGTGTTGCCTGAATATGCGATTTTTTTAACACCCATTGCATCACTAGTGGCTGATGGTGTCGCACCTGTGCCCTTGCCTGTCACGAATAAAATATAGCGTTTTGATAAATTAAACCTAATCTTAACATTAGATGTATCGACAGTGCACGCTAAAACCGAGTTAACACTTCCCATGATATGGATATAACTATAAACGCCAGTGGTGAATGTAAGTATTCCTATTGATGGCAAACTTGCTGTCGGTGTGTAAGTGGCAAGGCTTTGGTGGCTTGTCAGGAACGTGGCGCCCTTTGTCAGTGACAGCTTGCGGGTGCTGGCTGAGTAGCTTGCACCTGTTACTGCGTTGCCCGAGCCCGTAACTTCCACACTGGTGGCGCCCGTGTCGGGGTTGGCGGGTATTTTGCCGCTGGTAACGGCCACACCCGTGACGTGTCCCTTGGCGTCACGTTTCAGCGTCACTCCTTTCACCACATCGATGCTCCAGGCGGCCGTTGCTCCGCTGGCGCTGGCACTCAACTGCGCGCTGCTGTCCTCGGCGGGCGCGTAGTGGTTGCCCACGGCTGTCACCTTGGTGTCGGTCAGCTCGGCGTTGGTGTCCACAGTCTTTTTCAGTTCATAGGTGCCGGCGGTTGGCACACCATTGTTAATGTAGACAGGTTTGGTGGGGCTGCCCACGGTGTTTCGCGCCAGACTGGCAATGGCTGTCACAAGGTGACTGTTGATGTCGGCGGTCGAAAACGAGTCGGCAATGTCGGCGGGCGATGCCGGCTGCGCAACAGTGAACCGACCGGTGCGCATGGTGCGGTAGGGGGTTGTAGTGTTGTCGGCATACACCTTGTTCTCTGAAGCTGTGTCGATGGCGAAATAGATGGTCTGCGCCGCCTGCGAGTAGGTTGCGGCCTCCACAAACAGCATTTCGCCCTTCCACATTACATAGCCTGCGGTGTTGGCCGCAAACTGGCCGTCGCTGATGGTGAAGAAATCCGAAGGCACATAAACCTTGGTGTCGCCGGTGGCGTTGAAAAACAGTTTTGCAAAGGCCGCCAGGTGCTCCACCTGCTGCTCAATGCTCTGAAGGTGCTCAACTGTGAGCGGGAAACCGCCGCTTGTGAAAGAATGCTGAATCATGGATGTAGAAGTTTAAAGGTTTAGAAGGTGAGATGTTTAGAAGTTTAGAAGTTTGGAAGTTTACATTGTCAATTAATGTAATGCGCTGTGAGAGTTATGGCGCCATTCTGGTTGATGTCAAGAAAATCGACAAACTGGCCGTCGGCTTCCAATTGCTCCATTATGCGGCGCTGCCATTCGCCTGTCTCGTGGTCGTTGAGCATATCCTCAATGCCCACGCCCGTGTTCTTGTTCTCAAACTCGCCGGGGTTGCCGACAAGCAGAAACGCCTGGTTCTGCCGTGTGGCGTCGGCAATCACCATGCCGCCGTCGCTCACGTCGATGTCGTAGCCGTTGCCGGCGGTGTTGGTTTTGCATTGTATTCCAAAGTGTCGTGCCATGTTGCTTATTGATTGAAGGATTGATTGAAGTTCTCTAATTCTCTGCCACTCTACACTGCCATAGCGGCCATTCCGAGCACACGGTTCATTATTTCGACAAACCGCCGTTCGGTGTCGCTGGCGTTGTCGGCGGCGCCGCCTTCGTTGTAGACAATGTTCTCGAAGAACTTGCCCAGGCTGATGTTGACCGTTGTCTGCTTTGAGCCGCCTGTGGCCACAGCCTCGGTTCCCTGTGCGGTGGCGTTGGATATGCCTGTCGCGGCCGAGCCTTTGGTGGCCGCCCTCAATGGTGCGTTCACGGCCTCGGCAAGGCTCTGGTTGGTTCCGCCCGATGCGCCGCCGTCCGAGTGGTCGGCCAGCCAGCTTGCGTGCCCCTTCTGCGCGCCCGTTCCGAATGCCTCGACAGCCGCGCCCGTCAGCCTGTTCCACAGTTTGATGATGGGGTTGAAAATCTTTGCCATAAAGCCCACAATCTTATCGAGCGCCGGCTTGACATAGTTGTCGTACAGGTTGCTGAAGAAATCGGTTATGGGCTTGAAAATCTTGGTGCGCACCCAGTCGAAAGCCCCGCCCGTTGCCGTGCGAATGCGGTCCACAACCGACAGCACCGAGTCGCCCACACCATTGAACCATTCAACCACGGGCGTGATGATAGTGTCGCGCACCCATTGCGCGGCGGCGCCAACGGCCTCCTTAATGGTTGTGAACACGCCCACAACCGTATCGACAAGGCTTGTTATGCGCAGCCAGATGTAGGCGAAAAAAGCCTTGATGAGAGTCCAGGCGAAAACTGCGCCGGCCTTCACAACCTCCCACACGCCCATGACCAGCACGCGGAAACCCTCGCATTTGTCCCAAAGCAACTTTATGGCGGCAATAACGGCGGTGATGCCAGCGGCAATCCAGCCGACAATAGGTATGGCCATTATGGCCGCGCTGATGCCGCGGCATGCGCCAACGGCCAGCTTCTGCATTGCCTTGAACGCCGCACCCGATGTAATGGCTGAAATGCCAAGTCCCAAAACCTGTGCGGTGGCAGTAAGAATACCTTTGCCCGCCTTGATTGATTTGACAGCCGCTGCCAACGCCTTTGACCAAAACGTTGCCAATTGCTCTTTAATAATGAGCGCATTTAACGCCACCTCCTGAGCAATGGCGCTGATGCGTGCCTTGTTCATGGCAATGGCCACTGCGCCAACGGCACCAGCAAGCGACCAGAACACAACCGGGCAGTTCTGCGCAAACCCGACCATCGCACTGAGCGCAGCCGTTACAGCATGAATGACAGTGGTAACAGCGTTGAAAGCAACCGCTATTATTCCTGTTACAACGGTTAATACCGTTGAAAACGCCCCCGACATTGCCGACAGGTTGTGAAATATGCCTTTTATTTGTTCGAAACCGGAACGGAACGGCTGAATAAGGCGCTCCACAATTGCCGGAACTTTCTCAATGGCGGCTGCCACCGCGTCGATTATTCGGTCGATTATCGGCTTGAGCCGGTTGAATGTCTGAATAAATAGGGCGTCGATTCCGTCGCGCAACTGATTGAGCCGTCCTGCAGTAGTTGTGCCAGCACGTTCGGCTCCCTTGTAGAACAGCGAGCCCTCCTCTGTTGCCCACTTGAAAGCGCGGGCAAGGTCGTCGGCTGTGATAAGTCCGCGGCTCATTTCGTCCTTCAGCGTAGCCATTGATTTACCTGTACGCTCGCTGATGGTTTGCAGCGGGTTGAATCCGGCATTGATGAGCTGCATAAGGTCCTGACCGCCCAACTTGCCTGCCGATGTGGCTTGCGAGAACGCAAGTGCCAGCGATTTCATTTTTTGCGAGTCACCCATGGCAATGTCGCCAATCTGCCGTAGTGTGTTGTAAGCCTTCTCGCCGCTGATGCCAAACGACATCATTGTTTTTTGAGCGTCAATCAAGCTCTTTTTGTCGTAAACGGTTGTGCGCCCAAATTCCGACAGACGGCTGTACATGTCTTGCGCCGCATCGGCGTTGCCTTTGTAGAGCGAAATCATGTTTTGCAGTTGCAACTCACTTTCCGAACCAACGTCGAGCATTTTCTTCATTGGCGTCACTACAGCATTGAACGCACGGGTGGCAAGGCTTGCCATTGCCTCAAAACCGACACTGCGGGTAATCAACCCACCCATTGCACTTTCGGTTTTTTTAACCGATGCCGTCAGTTTTTCCATTGCGGCATCGAGTTTCACAGTGCCTTTGTAAGCCGTTCCGTTTAAATTTATGCTGAAGGTTAGCGAATTATCCATTTCTTTTTTTATCTTTGATGAAAAATTAGGGTGCTATGAATCCAGTAGGTGTCATTTTAGGTGTAGTTGTTACGTGGTATCTGTTCAAATTCTTCCGTAGTTTGTGGCGTTGGCTCAGACACGGTCCTGATGATATTGAAAGATATTGGCGTAGTTGGTAATGTTTTTTTTCGGTTCATCTTTATCGAAAATTTGAGCGTTTTAAAACTGATAGGTTATGTGGTGGACAATCTTTGATTTCATTCTTACATATATTGTTGCTCCGCTTGTTGTTCTTTGGGCAATAGCCGCTTCATTGTTTATAATTATTGGTTTTTTTAGGCTTTTGTTTACCGACGATTCGTTTCATTGGCATTTATAATTGAATGCGATGATGTTTTTGGGCAAAATATTCTGTGTTTTTTGTATAGTGGCAGTGTTGGCCGCCACATTCCCAAAATTGTTAGGTACGGTTTTAGGCATTGCTTTTTTATGGTACACTTTTAAACTCATCCGCATGTTTTGGCGCTTTATTAAAAACGGTGATGATAGCGTTTGGCGGTGTTTTGGTCTTTAGATTCTTGGCCCTTCGCATCTTATTTTCCAATCCCTTCCATTTCCTATACAGGCATCGAAAACTCATAGCTGGAATCTTTCCAGTCGCAGCAGTGCAAAGTCAGTTTTCCGTTGTCCAGAACCCAATAGACAGGTGAGAGCATTTGGCTTCGTGCCCTTTGCAACAGTTGTTGCGCCGCAGGCAGGCAGAATGCGCAGTCAATCTGTCCGTTGTGAATGGCGACGGTGCGGCTCAGGCATCGCAGTGGCAAATCGCATAGTGTCATCGTATTCGTTTTAGTTTGTCCTGTTGACTCTTCATTTCCTTTTCGCGAATCCAGACCAGCTCGTTGAAGCAGGCCGCCCACTCGCAGTCGGTAAGGCTGTCGGGGTCGGTCACGTGCATGTAGTAGCGCAGTTGAGCGTTGACGGTTCGCAGCCAGTCGGTGCGCTCGTTAACCCGAGTGGCCTCTATAACTTTGTCAGCTCAACCTGCTTTACCTGAATGAGAGCGGCCAACTGCTCGCTCATGCCCAGGAAATAGGCATCGTCGGTGCGCAGTTCGTCGTCGCCGTCAATCCAGCACTCGTTCAGAATCACCTCGTTGAACTTGAGCGGGTTCTCCTTTCCGGCCATGCTCGCATAGCCCAGCGCCTTGCGCGATGGCTTGTGCAGGTAGCAGTGTTTGTCATCGGCCGACAGTTCGTATATGTCGCCGTATTTTGCCTTCCATTCGGCAATCTGTTCTTTTGTTGCTTTCATTTTATTGACTGATTAATTGAATGATTGAAAAAAAAGAGGCAGCCGGTCATGGCCGAGCCATTAACCGGCTGCCTATCAAACTAAAAACAAGGGGCGTTCTAAATCTGGTAATCGATAGAGAGAGCGATGAACGGCAGCTCGATTTCCATTGAGCCGTCGGCCTGGTTCATCTCTTTGGGGTCTTCAGTGAATTGCAGACTGTTGATGCGGTCCGTAACCATCACATCGCCCTTGAGCGGGTCGCCGTAGCACACAACCGCGTCGAGAGCCAGGTTCATAAGACTTGCACGGCCCGACTGGCTTTTGGCCAGCACGCGCAGAGTCTCAACCTCGCTTTGCAGCAGGGTGACCGAGCCCTCGTAGCTGAAATTTCCCTTTTGTATGGCAAGCGGTTTGTTGCCTTTGCCATAGATAACCTCTTTGTTCTGTTTTTCGGTGTAGCTGATGCCGCGCAGCCCGACCACGTCGCGCCCGCCCAGAATCAGTGTCACATCGGCAAACTCATATTGCCTTCCGTTAATTACTGTTGCCATAATCTGTTCAGTTTTTATTGTTCAACCAAGAATCCCAACTCAATGGTGATGTAGCTTGCGTAGCCGTAAGGCTTAACTTTCACAACCATTGCCACAGTGTTGTTGGCCAGCACGTTCTGGTTGGGGTTGATGTAGCATGAGCAGCCCTTGTCGCCGTCGTCGGTTGGGTCGGTCGACAGGTTGCTGTTCACGGTCATGGTGTTGTAGATGGCGTTCACCACCTCACTCTCCCAGCTCTTGCACCACGATGGCAGCAGAGTGCCGGTGTTCGACACCGGAACCTCTTCATTCACGTGTTCGAGCATTGTGCGGTAGGCAATGCGGTAGGCCTTGTCGATGACACGGCGGCGCGCAATGGCGTGGAAATCGTCGGATGCGGCGGTAGCCAGCGCGTCGTCGCTCAGGAACCAGCCCGTCTTGCCGTTGAAGGTGCGCGGCACAATGTAGCCGTTCTCGAAGCCTGCGGCCTGCTGTGCGGCGGTAATGCCCGCAACGCTTGCCGACGGCAGCATAAGGTCGCTGGTGGTGAGCGCGCCGTCTTTCACGCGGCTGCACTTCACCTGCACGTCGTTGGCGGCCAGGCGTCCGGCCGCAAGGCCGATTATTGAGCGCCCGGCGGTGTAGATGTTGTTGCTGACGCTGCCCACAAAGTTGCCGGCAACCACACCGGCGCGGTTGGCGCCAATGCCCGAAATGCTGGCCCCAAGGCTGGCGTCGGCCGAAGCCGATGCAATGTTGCCAAGGCAGAACACCGGCGCGTTGTATTCTGACAGCAGCGACTCGGCAATGCTCTGCATGGCCGCCACAAGAGTTGTCCCGGCATTGTAGGTGTCTGTGTTGTCGGTGTTGACAAACATGATGCCGCTGATGGCCGGATACTGCTCAAACACGGCCGCAATGGCAGCGTAGTGGTCGGCATAGCTGATGCCGCTGTCCTCGTCGGTTTTTATCTTGATATATGCCACGCGGGTGCCCGAGCCGGCCTTCTCGTAGAAGTCGGTCAGAATGGCGGCCACAGTGGCGTCCTCGTCGCTGTTGATGTCAGACGGGCTGGTCAGCACTTTCACTGTGCCCGCAGTCAGACTCTCGGCGTAGAAAGCGAACAGGAAGAAATTGTCGTCGGTGGCGCTCACGCCGCCCAACGCCCCGTTCGCAAAGTTGATAGTCACATTAGGTAAACTCATTTTAACGTCGTTTTAAGTTCGTTTTTATTCTGTTTTTGCACCCTTTTTAGAGCCTTTCCTCGGCGCTTTCGGTTGGGGTTTTGCGGTTTTGGACTGCCTCTTGCCGGTAGCGTTCACCTCCAGAATGTCGGCTTTGCCGATTTTGGCGGCATACTTGTCGGCCAAAGGCTTGCAGTCGAAGGCGGTGCCGTCGGCGCACACCCACAGCACTTTGGTGCCGGGGTGCTGCGCCAACAGTTTCAGGCCTTGTTTCTCTCTAATTTTCCTGTCCATAGCCTTCACGCCGAATTGTTACTCCGATGCCTTTGGCTGGCTGACGGTGACAGTCTTGGTCACGTTGGTGCCAACCACTGTTACCACCACGGTTGCCGTGCGCGGGTTGTCGCCCTCGGCGTCGGCCGCGTAGGCTGTCGGGGTGAAGGTCACCTTTTTGCCGTTGGTTGTCACGGTGAGCCAGTCGGCCTCAGTGGCAGCCGACACGTTGGCGCCGTTCGAAGTGGCGTAGGTGCGGTTCCTCGGGGTTGCCGTTGCCGCCAGTTCCACGGTGTCGTCGCCGCTGATGGTCACAGGCGCCGAAGCCGGTGCTGTCACAATTGCGCCAATAGCCTCGTTCTTGAGCGGCAGGCAGATGAAATAGTGGCGAACATTGTAACGCCATTCCTGGTTCTGAGTGTCGGGCTCGTCGATGTAGGCCTTGGTCTCGCCGGTGGCCTTCATCATACGCGGAGCGTAGAAGGCGACAGAAGCGGTCACGTCGGTGTCGGCGGCGGCGGCGCCGAAGGCTTTCTTCTGATTGTTGCTCGAGTTGTAGACTGGCGCGTCGACAAACTCGTAAATTTCGAAGCCGTACATGCGCACAATCTTGCCCTCGGCGGTGTTCTGATAGCGCTGAGCGAACGTCACATCCTGGACAAGCAGGTCGTTGACGTGCTCGGGCGACAGAACCAGAACGCGGCCCTCGGCCGGAACCTTCATGGCGTCGAAGCGCTCCTTCAGGTTCACAATGTCCTGTACGGTCAGGCGCTTGCGTCCGTTGTAGTCGGCACCGGTGGTTACAAGCACAGGCGTTTTGCTGCCGTTGGCCGATGGCGCAAGAGCGTGAAGCGCACGTGCGTATTTCTCCTGGTCAACAGCCTCGCGGTGACGCTCGATAACGGTCGATTTCTTGTCGTACGACAGGCCGCGAATCTCATCGTCGGTCACCTTTGTTGCCTTTGTTTGGTATTTGTCGAGGCCGATGGCCTTGTTGGCGTCAGCCACTGACTCAACTCCGATGGGGTAGGAAGTGTTATTTACCAGCACCTCGGGGTCGCCGCCCAAATCGACAAAATTGATAGTGTTGTTAGCAGCCACAGCCGAGTCGAACGCGCGAATCTTGGCCAGCCAGCCAAGGCTCTCGGCGCTGTTGCGGAAGGCCTTGATGGTCTCGCCAGTCCACAACTCGGTGTAGAGTCCGGCGCACAGGCCCTGAATGCCAAACAAGGGCGAAAAGGCTGCAACGGCATTCAACGCCACAGCTCCCATCATCGGGTCGAAACCCGCCATTGCGGCCACTGTGCCGCCAATCAGTGTGTTCACCGCAAGGGCGAACGCGAGCATTAAAAACTTTTTCATTGTTTTTTGTGTTTTTGGGGTTAGAAAATCAATCTTTCATCATTGGCTCAAAGCCATATTCAGCCTGATAGAGCTGTTTGTACTTGTCGGGCTGCTGGCTGCGCAGAGCCTCAAGTTTGTCGGCCGGCACGTCGCTCAGTTTCTTGTACTCGCCCGAGCCCGGATTGGCTGGGTTGATTACTGTTGACGGGCGCTGAGCCGGTTTCATCAGGTCGATGGTCTCTTGCAGAGCCTTCAGGCCGACCTTTTTCCCGAGTTCGAGAAAATGGTTGCGCTTGTCGGCTGCAAAGCGGCCTTCGCTTACGGCGCTGTCGACAAGAGCCGCGAGTGCCTCGTTTTGTTGTTCTTCGGCTGCCTTGCGAAGTTTGGCCACCTCGCCGGCATCCTTGCAGAGTTGTCCGGCACGCGCCAGCACCTCCTGTTCTGTGGCGGACTCGGCTAAGCCGAGAGCCAGAGCAATTTGTTTAAGTTCCATTTCATTGGTGTTTAAGTGAATGTTTTGATTATTGATAGGTGTAAGACATACACCGTTGTCTCCTTGTGACAGGTTGATGCGGCGGTCCTGGTCGTCGTAGAGGACAATGGCGTCGTCGTTGGCGCCGATGTCGACAATCGACACCTCGAGCAGCTTGCATTTGGTTACGGTGGCATAGCGCTGCCCCTGCACCAGAACGGCCGGGTCGTCGCTCTCATCGATGACACGCAAGCCGGCGCTCACCATTTTCAGAATACCCGACTCCCATTTGGCCTTAATCTTACGGGCAAACTCATCGTTCTCATCGAACACGGGCGTGCCTATAAGGTTGTCGCCATCGACGCGCAGGTTCTCCATCCGTCCGAGCGGCAGCACATCGTCGGTGCGGCCCCATATGGCGCGCGAGTGCATCCACAGCAGAATGGGGTTGCGCTGGTACTGTGTCAGGTCGATGCCCGAGGTCAGAACCCTGAAGCCGTAACTGTTCAGACTGCTGTTGCTGATAACTGTTTCTTTTGGCATTTCAATAGTGTTTAAATGTTAGTTAAAATCCGCCTTTTGCGGCTTGCACAAGCGAAATAACAAGGCCGCGAGGCGTTATCAAAAAAAGTCTCTAATGTTTTGGCGCAAGTGTCGAGCCGCTTTGTCGAAATTGGCGAAAACGCCCCAGCCGCCCCATTTTCGCGGCGTGCCGCAAAAGTTTGCGGCAGTAAAAACTTCGCTTTTATGACAACAGACACAGAGAAAAAGAAGTCGCTCGCACGCACACTCTTTCTTGGCGGAATGAGCCAGAAGGAAATTGCCGAAAAGTGCGGTATCAGCCGCAACACCATAAACAAATGGGCGACACAGGGCGGCTGGACCGAAGCCCGCGCCGCACAGAACATCACAAGGCCCGAACTGGTGAACAAACTGCTTCTGGCCTGCTCAAAAATGCTCGACCAGCTGGCCGATGCCGACGACCCCGAACTCTACGCGGGGATGGCCGACAAAATCAGCAAGTTGAGCAGCACCATTGAGCGCCTGGACAAAAAGGCGTCGATTGTCGATGCCATTGAGGTGTTTATCGCCTTTGGCAAATGGCTTGAGTACCGCAGCAAAACCGACGCTGAAATAACCGTCGATTTCCTGAAAAAGCTGAACCACTACCAGGATATGTACATATCCGAGAACATCGGCAAATAGCCTTCAGTCCTTCAATCATTCAATCCTTCAGTCCTTCAATCCTTCAGTCAATGGCTACCAGCGAACTACAAAAGAAACTTGCCGAATGGCGGCAGCGATGCGCCGAGGTGTCGAACCTCACCGACGTGCCGCAGACAGTGGCCGACGAGTCTCCAGCCGACCGTCAGAAGCGCATACGCTTTCTGCTGGCTCACTACGACAAGTTCTGCGAGTATTACTTCCCGCACTTTCTCACCCTGCGCGACAAAGTGACAGGCGAGGTGCTGCGCACCGTTCACAACGCGCCGTTCCACAATGCGGCGGCAAAGAAGGTGAAAGAGACGCCCAACCTCAAAGCCGTGTTCAAATGGCCGCGTGGTCACGCAAAATCAACGCATTTCGACATTTTTATTCCGCTGTGGCTCAAATTCCAGCGCAACCGGCTCATCAACGTAATGGTAGTTGTGGGCAAAAGCGAGGAATCGGCACAGACACTGCTTGGCGACATTCAGGCCGAGCTGGAATACAACCAGCGCCTGATTGCCGACTTCGGGCCGCAGAAAGGCACAGGCGCCTGGACCGACGGTGAGTTCATCACCGCCGACGACGTGGCGTTCTTCGCCCGTGGCCGTGGCCAAAGCCCCCGCGGCCTGCGCTACAAGTCGGCTCGCCCCGACTACATTGTAATCGACGACCTCGACGACGATGAGCTGTGCCGCAACGAGAAGCGCGTCAGCGACCTGACACAATGGGTGAAAGATGCACTGTTCGGCTCGCTCGACGTGGGACGCGGCCGCTTTATAATGGTTGGCAACCTAATCAGCAAGACCAGCGTTTTGCAGAACATCTGCGACACACCGGGCGTCTACGTCAGCGAGGTGAAAGCCGTTGACCGTGACGGCCTTCCGGTGTGGCGCGACAAATGGACACCCGACGAGGTGCAAGAGGCGCGGACGTTTATGGGCTATCGGGCGTGGGAAAAGGAAATGATGCACAACCCGATTAGCGAGGGCGCGATTTTCCGTCACGACTGGATTCGCTACACCAAGGTGCTGCCGCTTGAGCGCTACGCCGACCTTGTCTGCTACACCGACCCCAGCTTCCGCTCGACCACCGCCAACGACTACAAGGCCTGCCGCCTGTGGGGAAAGACCAAAGACGGCCGCCTGCATCTGATTGACTGCTTTGTGCGCCAGGCAACAATCGGCGAAATGGTGCGCTGGCTCTACGACCTCTACGAGCGCACCCGCGACCGTGCGGCCATACGCTTCTATATGGAAGCCAACTTTATGCAGGACATAATCCTCGACGAGTTCCAGACCGAGGGCAACACGCGCGGCTACCAGCTGCCCATTCTGCCCGACCGCCGCAAAAAGCCCGAGAAGTTGCAGCGCATTGAGGCTGTGAGCCCGCTGTGGGAACGCGGCTTTGTGTTCTACAACGAGGCAAAGCAGACCGACCCCGATATGGTCACTGGCATTGAGCAGACGCTCGGCCTTGAGCGCGGCAGCCGGATGCACGACGACGCACCCGACGCCGACGAGGGCGCAATATATAAACTGCAACAGGCGGCGCGGATTGACGCCTTTGAGCCTGTTGTCAGAGAGTATCATCATAACAGCAAATACCAATGGTAAAGTTTTTTAAGAATCTGATGTTGTACCGCCGTTTCAGCAAGGCTCTGAAACGCTGCGACAAGTTGAACGCCCAACCGCACACCGGCGGCGACTTCATTGTGATAAACTTATGCGGACAGCCCGCCATTGTCAACTATCCGCTGTTCAAGCTGTGGCACAAACGCGGCATTGTGCGCTACAGTCTGACGTGGGCCGAAGTGTATATTAAACGTGTAACCAAAGAAAAACTCAAACTATGGCTTTCCTGAACAAAACCGACTTCAAGGCCGTGTGCGACCCAGCGACATTGGATGTCATCAACCAGGCCGACGACGAGAACCTGAACCGCGCCATTGGCTACGCACAGGAAGAGGTGGCGTCGTATCTGCGCAGCCGCTTCAACGTGGCCGCCGCCTTCGCCAAAGAGGGCAGCGAGCGAAACGCCCAGCTTGTGATGATAATGTGCGATGTGGCGCTCTACCACCTTGTGGCGTGGCTGCCCAGACGCATCGGGTTCGAGATTCGCGAGACACGCTATAACAACGCCATCGACTGGCTGAAGAACGTGCAGTCGGGCAAGGCAACCCCCGACCTGCCGCCACTCACCAACGAGGCTGGCGAGGATATTGGCAACCCCGTGCGCTATGGCGGTTGGGAAAAAAGCGAGTATATGTACTAAGGTTGAGAGGGTGAGAAGTTTAGAGGTTAGATTCTAAACAGCGAAGCGACTAAACCCTAACCAGCGAAGCGACTCACCTTCTAAACTTCTAAATCCTAACTTCTAAATCATGAATAACCAATGCGAAGCATTAACGAAATCATTATCCACTGCACCGCCACACCCGAAGGCCGTGAGGTATCGATTGCCGAAATCGACAGCTGGCACCGTCAGCGCGGTTTCAAAGGCATCGGCTACCATTATGTGATTCACCTCGATGGCCGACTGTCGAACGGTAGGTCGGTAGAAATGATTGGGGCGCACTGTCTCAACCACAACAGCCGCTCGATAGGCGTCTGCTACGTTGGCGGCACCGACCGCCAAGGCCGCGCCAAAGACACACGCACCGAGGCTCAACGCCGAGCGTTGCTGAAGCTGTGCCAGGAACTGAAACAAAAATACCCGAAGGCCACAATCCACGGACACAACGAGTTCGCAGCCAAAGCCTGCCCATCGTTCGATGTTCAGGCGTGGAGAAAGGAAGTTGGGCTATGACAACTAATATTATGGATATTCTGCGGCTCATTGTCGACTTGATGATGGGCGGCTCGCTCATTGTAACACTTTTCACGCTGCGCTCGACACGCAAAAAGGCAAGCGAGGACGCACGCAGCGCTGCTATTGAGAATGACAAAAGCCTGATGCAGGGCTTTAAAGAATATATTGTTGAACCCCTAAAAAAGGAAGTCAATGCTTTACGAAAAGATGTGCGGAGGCTTTACCGCGCTATTGAGAAAATCAACGATTGCCCTCACGCTGGCAACTGTCCTGTGCGCAACGAGTTGCAAGACACAAAAGACAGCCAGTGTTCAGACCAACAGTCTGACGCAATTTGACAGTACGCTGACCGTCACCACCGACAGTGCGGGCGCAAGTCTCGCCATCGGACACACAGCCAGCAACGAGGACATTGAACAGACAACCGAGACCGTCGAATGGTCGGAACCCGACACAGCCGGACGGCAGCACCCCGTGCGCACTACACGCACTGTGACCAATGCAAGGCGCAATAGTCAGAGCTGCACAACAAACACCAACAGCACTGTGCGAACCAGCACCGCGCACAGTTCGACAACCGGGCAGACAATAGAGCAAACTGCCGAACAAACCGAAAGCAAAACCCGAACCATGCGCAACCTGTGGCTCGTCTGGCTCATTGTGGGCGTGGCGGTGGCTATGGCAGCACAACGCACCCTTAAAAAACTAAATAAATAACATTATGACACCATTTAAACGTTTTATAGAGCGTTTCAGTTCCAACGACGGACTGACACCCGAAATGCGCCGACACCTGCGCAGCGTAGACAGAGACAAAGCACGCCGTATGCTGGTTGACCTCAATCTGCAAACCGAGCGCCTCACACGGAAGGACATTGCCGACTGGCGTGCCGCGTGGCAGCGTGCCATCGACGTGGAGAACCCCAACCGCAATATGCTCTACAACATTTACACCGATGTGAGCGTTGACCTTCACCTGACAGGTTGCATCGGGCAGCGCAAAGGCTTTGTGACGCGCAAAAGTTTCAAACTGATGACCGCCGATGGAAAGTTTGACGAGGCGGCAACCGCGCTGCTTGAGGCCGAGTGGTTCGACACGTTCGTGGACGAGGTTCTGAACACCCGTTTCTGGGGTCCGTCGGTGCTTGAGTTCGGCCCGGTGGCCAACTCGGGCGACAAAACGGTGTTTGAGTATGTGCGCCTGGTTCCGCGCCGCCACGTCCGCCCCGAGGCTGGTGTGTTTGTGAAAGACCAGAACGACACCGCCGACCACGGCATCAGCTACCGCGAGGGCGATTTTGCCGATTGGTGCATTGAGGTGGGCCGCCCCGACGACCTCGGACTGCTGCTGCGCTGCTGCCCGTCGGCATTGTCGAAGAAGAATATGCTGGCCTTTTGGGACGGTTTTGGTGAGATTTTCGGAATGCCCATCCGCATTGCCCGAACCACCAGCACCGATGAGAAGGAACGCTCGAAACTCGACACAATGCTCTCGAAAATGGGCGCAGCCTTCTACGGTGTTTTCCCCGAAGGCACCGAAATCGAGATTAAAGAGAGCACACGCGGCGACGCCTACAATGTTTACGACAAACGTATCGACCGCGCCAATAGCGAGATGAGCAAAGGCACGCTCAACCAGACAATGACCATCGACAGCGGCTCAAGCCTGTCGCAGAGCGAAGTGCACCTTGAAGTGTTCGACAATGTGGTTGAACAGGACCGAAAGATGCTGCGCAACGTGGTCAACAACCGTCTGTTGCCGTTTATGGCAAGGCACGGCTTCCCCGTCGAGGGGCGCACGTTTGAGTGGGACAACACCGTTGAGTACACACCGGAACAGACGCGCCAAGTGGAGGATATGCTCATTCGGGGCGGCTACGAAATCAACCCCGACTATTTCCGCGAGAAATATAATATTGACATTACGGGGAAGCGAGAACCGTTGGCTTCGCCCGACAACAACCAACTGCGGGCGTTTAAAGCCGGTTTAGACAGCGTTGAAAAAGATTTTTTCGGCTGACGGCTCACCCTGCCGGGTGTGGGTGCGCCGACTGTCAGAACCCGAACATTGTGCGGCTGGTTTTCCGTGGAAAACCAACGCAGAGCCGCGCCGAACTCTTTGAGGGTTACTCGCGCCAGTTCCGCCGTGCCGTCGATGCGGTGTTCGCCGCCGACGAAACGCCCGAACTGGCCGACCGTCTGCGTGCCAATGTGAGCCGTTTTGCGGCCTACAAGAGCGTGTATGTTGAAGGCGAGTTCGCCAAAATTGCCGCCAACCAGGAATACGACGCAGCCACACGCAAGGCCGCAATGCGTGCCGCCGAAGACCGTTTTGCGCGGTGGACCGATGCCGAGTATAACACCGCCACAGCCCGCTGCCGAACCGCCAAACAGTTTAGCGAGTTTTTGGAACCCGACAACCGCCGACTGTTCCCCAACCTGCAATGGCTTGCCACGCGCAGCGCCACACCACGCGCCGACCACGCCGCCTTTGCCGGAAAGATTTGGCCAAAGACCGACCCGTTCTGGAACAGCCACGCGCCCGGCACCGAGTGGAATTGCAAATGCGACATTGCCGAAACCGACGAACCCGCCACCGACAACAGCGATGTGCCAAACATTGAGCCGCCACGCGGCCTCGAAGGCAACCCGGCCGAGACAGGCGAGGTGTTTACCGACAATGTGGGGTATGTAAAAAACGCCAAGAAACTACAATTAGGCACCGAACTCACAACCAAATATCCGTCGCTTCAACAGTTAGTTGATATGGACGGCAAGACGTACCGTGCTGACTATTATTCTGACAATGGTGGGTTGCTTATGACAAGCCGTGCCAGGGTTGATGAAGGCAACAAAAACAAACAGGAAAAAGAAAAATTCGACAAAGAGCACGCTATGTGTCTGACGCTGGCAAAGGCGAATTACATTGTTGATTATCGGGCAAGCGTTGAAGGCGAGTTTGATGTGTTTGTAAATGGTGAAGCCGTCGATTTAAAGCAGACGAAATCGCACAATAACGTTGGCAAATACGCCAAAAAAGCCATTGAAAAGCAAAACGGCAAATACGCTGCTTTCTGTTTTGAAGCGAAAAACGATTTAATCATCCAAACAGTTAAAAATGAATGGCGAAACCACGGACGCAAGTGTCTGTATTACTTTTTAGGAGAAGGTAAGGTGTATAAAAATTGGGAATGATATAAAAAGAACCCGCCCCTTACGGGGCGGTGTGGTACGACCGATATTGCTATCGGACATCCCATTGCAAACATACAAAACTTTTTAATATCAAAACACTATGAAACACTTATTTGTGAAACCGATTTTATTCGTTGCTGCCGTAGTGATTTTGTCGGAGAATTAGAAAAATTATCAAAACGCTATGGAATAAGCGGATATTACTATGTAACAGGGGAAACTCGCTTGAGAAGGTTTTAAAAAAGCGCTGCCCGACAGTTGCCAGGCAGGAGTGGTGCGAACCTTTCGGCACGCCCCTAAATCATTGCAAATATAAAAAACTTTTGAATTATGAGCGGCTATTTTGAAAACAAATACTTCACAACAATGATAAAAATGCCAATGACATTTGCTGTGGTAGTTGTCAAAAGGGTTATAAGCACACTGTCGCTCAATTCAAAACAAACACACTTGCAAGCAGACAAAGACAATATGCT
>JAEEGK010009661.1_pt1 | contig 22467 bp, 20 predicted proteins | sample 8958771 | NCBI WGS metagenome assembly JAEEGK01 (sample SAMN16246547, study PRJNA631951) | gut metagenome | biome: gut microbiome; feature: rumen; material: SC-attached | host: Bos | place: Iran: Karaj | collected 2018-10 | reverse complement strand
CTTTTCATATCGTTATCGTTTTTTCGTTTTTATTCTAATACGCGATTGGTGGCTGCAAAGGTACACAAAAATATCAGGATTTCAGAAACTTTAAGTCTTTTTTACGTTAACGGCGGCGAATATCTGAAAAAACCTGCCCGTTCCCCTCCGGAGGGAGGATGGAAGGGGCTTGCCGTGCTTGTCGGCATTGTCGCTCTGCATGATCTCCACGTAGTCGTTCAGCTGGAAGGTGGCCAGCTCCAGCAGCGCCTTTTTCGTCAGCCAGCACTGCAAGGGGCATGACGCCAGCAGCATAGGCATCTGCCACATCGGAAGCCTACCCTATAGTCGGAGTAGGCTTTTGCAGTACGATGAATGCCTTGATTTCTGACTTTTCGGTACATTTTGCTCACTTTTTTATCTCGATAGGCTTATTATCTCAAAAATTTTGGCTAAATTTGCAGCCAACTTTTCGGAAACGATACAGGCATGAATAATAACAATACTGACCCCACCCCCGGCCCCTCCCCTACAAGGGAGGGGAGAACCGCAGAAAGCCCGCTGCCTCTCTCCCCTCCCATGTAGGGTTGGGGTTGGGGTTGGGGTCACTAACCTTAGTTATATAGAAGTTATGACAGATTTCAAAGACTTGGCGCAAATGCGCCGTTCGCACCGTAAATTCACGGAGCAGGAGATAGACGCAGAAGACGTCCGGCTGATTCTCCGTGCCGCCTTGATGTCGCCCACCTCGAAAGGTCAGCGCGCTTGGCAGTTCGTCGTCGTCGACAACAAAACCGACATCGAGAAGCTGGCCGACGCAAAAGATCTTGGTTCGCAGTTCCTGAAGGGAGCACCGCTGGCCATCGTGGTGCTGGGCGACCCCGTACAAAACGACTGCTGGGTGGAGGATGGCTCGATAGCCGCCATCTCGATGCAGTATCAGGCCGAGGACCTCGGACTGGGCAGCTGCTGGATCCAGATGCGCGGGCGCGGCCTGTCGGACGGCACGACGGCCGACACCGTCATACGCGGCATCCTCGACATTCCTGAGCAGCTCTGCGTGCTCTGCGTGCTGGCCATAGGCCATAAGGCTGACGAGCGCAAGCCGCAGAATGAGGACAAACTGAAGTGGGAGAACGTTCATATAGCCAAGTTCAGGAATGATTGACTACGACTTACAACAGATCAAGGCCATCGTCTTCGACGTCGACGGCGTGCTGTCGGCCGAGACCATCACGCTCTCGTCAGAAGGTGAGCCCCTACGGACGGTAAACATCAAGGACGGCTATGCCATTCAGTTAGACGTCAAGATGGGCCTCCGCATCGTCATCATGACGGGCGCTACCACCGAGTCGGTCCGTCTGCGCTATGAGCGTCTGGGCGTCAGCGACATTTATATGGCGTGCGCCGTAAAAATCAAGACCTACGACGAGTTTCTGGCCAAGTACAGCCTCACCGACCGTGAGGTCATGTATATGGGCGACGACGTGCCCGACCTCGAGATCCTGCGCAGGGTAGGGTGCCCCGTCTGTCCTCAGGATGCCTGTCCTGACGTAAAGGAGGCCTGCCTGTATGTCAGTCCCTGTCGTGGCGGCTACGGGTGTGGTCGCGACGTGATTGAGCAGACGCTTCGTGCGCAGGGGAAATGGTTAAGCAGTGAAAAGGCATTCGGATGGTGAGCGACTATAGAATCATACTGGCCAGCAACTCGCCCCGCCGCCGCGAACTGCTGGCCGGACTGGGCCTCGACTTCGAGGTGCGCGTGCTGCCTGGTATCGACGAGAGCTATCCCGCCTCGCTGCCAGTGGAGCAAACGGCAGAGTATATAGCTGAGAAGAAGGCGGCCGCCTATCAGCAGACGATGGCTGCCGACGAACTGATAATAACTGCCGACACGGTGGTCATCGTCGACGGCGAAGTGCTGGGGAAGCCCGCCGACGCTGCCGAAGCCCGCACTATGTTGCAGAAACTCAGCGGCAAGACGCATCAGGTGATAACAGGCGTGTGCCTGACAACACGTCGGCAGACCGTTCACTTCGCTGTTGAGACCGATGTGACGTTCAAGCAGCTGACTGACGACGAGATAGGCTATTACATAACGCGATATAAGCCCTTCGACAAAGCCGGGGCTTACGGAATCCAGGAGTGGATAGGCTATATAGGCTGTACGGGCCTGCGTGGCAGTTACTATAATGTCATGGGCCTGCCCGTACAGCGTATTTATACTGAGTTGCAGGCGTTTTAGTCGTCGGCGTAGTCCTCGAGGCTGTCGGCGGTGATTTCCTCGTCTTCGCCGCTCAGGTCCATCATCGTCGAGTAGTTGTCCTCCGTGATTTCATCATCGTCGGGGTCTTCAATCTCAACGTCGTCCTCGTCGGGCTTGTTGTAGTTGTCCTCAATCTCGACGTCAGCATCCTCGTCCTCGTTCTCATCGTCGTCGAACGACTGGAACTTCATCCGCGGCTTCTCGGCTTCAGGCTTCAGCTTGGCAAAGATGGCTTCCACCCACGAGCCCTTCTCCACCTCAAGCACGTCGTAGCCGTCGGCAATCTTCTTCTCGTACATGCCGCCTTTCTTGTGCAGGCGGTCCTTGGGCAGCGTGGTGGTCGAGATGTCGAAACCGCTCTCGATGATGTCTTTGATGCTCTGTGAAAGCGAGTCCCAGCCGCCGCCAAAGTTGCGGTCGAGCACCTCGACCAGCTTGGCAGCCGAGATGTGGCGGATGTTCTCATAGGTAAGGTCGGTCACCCTGACGATAGGTCGCTTCTTCAGCGCCCACGTCACCTTGCTGCTCTCCGTCAGCTTCACCTGTCCCACTTTGTAGCCCTGCTTTTCATACTTTGCCTTTATGGCCTTCGAGTCGTCCTTGAGCTCCTCTATCATAAAGGCGCTGCGCAGAATGTCGCGGTAGTGGCGCGTGTTCTCGCGCACTTCAGCGTCCTTCTCAGCACCTTCCCACAGGCGGAACACGTCGTTCTCCTGAATGTCCCACACCGTGCTCTTTGTCAACGTTTTGAGCGTCAGGGCATTATTTGCTTCTTTTTCCTTTGCCATATCTTCTGTATTTTGATTTCGTCTGCAAAAATAATCAGATAATTTGTGTTTTACAAGTTTTTCGGCTATTATTTTCTGTTTCTTGCTAAAAAAGTAGTCCGACTGCGGTTTTTCCCCTGTTGCGTCGTTCGGCGTCGCGGCGTCCTCACTTCAGCTCCAGCTCCTGCTGCAGACGGATGATCTCGTCGCGATACTGGGCGGCCTGCAGGAAGTCGAGCTTCTTGGCAGCCTCCTTCATCAGGCGGGTGGTCTCGGCGATGCTCTTCTCCAGCTGCTGGCGCGTCATGCGCTCGACGATGGGGTCGGCGGCAACGGCAATGTCGGTGCCGGCAGTGAGGGTGGCGCGCTGCAGCTCGCGCACGTCGGGCGGCAGTTCCTCGCGGCGCAGGGCACTCTGCGTGATGCTCTTCACAATCTGCGTCGGCGTGATGCCGTGGGCCGCGTTGTAGGCCAGCTGCTTGGTCCGCCGGCGGTTGGTCTCGTCGATGGTGAGCTGCATCGACTGGGTGATGGTGTCGGCATACATGATGACGCGGCCGTTGACGTTTCGGGCGGCACGGCCTGCGGTCTGAGTCAGCGAGCGGTGCGAGCGGAGGAATCCTTCCTTGTCGGCATCGAGAATGGCCACGAGCGACACTTCGGGCAGGTCGAGGCCCTCGCGCAGCAGATTGACGCCAACGAGGACGTCGTAGGTGCCGCGACGCAGGTCGTCGAGTATCTTGACGCGGTCGAGTGTCGATACGTCGGAGTGAATGTAAGCCGTCTGAACACCGTGCCCTAAGAGATACTCCGTCAGCTCCTCGGCCATGCGCTTGGTGAGCGTCGTGACAAGCACGCGCTCGTGGCGCTCGCTGCGCTGCTGAATCTCCTCCATCAGGTCGTCAATCTGGTTCTCGGTCGGGCGTACGTCTATCTCGGGGTCGAGCAGACCTGTGGGGCGAATGACCTGTTCAACGACCACGCCCTCAGCCTCTTGCAGTTCGAAGTCGGCAGGAGTGGCCGAGACGTAGATGACCTGGTGGACCATTTGCTGGAACTCGTCGAACGTCAGGGGGCGGTTGTCGAAGGCGGCAGGCAGTCGGAAACCGTACTCAACGAGGTTGCGCTTGCGCGAGCGGTCGCCGCCGTACATGGCTCCAATCTGCGGCACTGAGACGTGGCTCTCGTCGACAATGAGCAGGAAATCGTCGGGGAAGAAGTCGAGCAGACAATAGGGGCGCTCGCCAGCCTGACGGCCGTCGAAGTAGCGTGAGTAGTTCTCAATGCCTGAGCAGTGCCCCAGCTCCTTAATCATCTCCATGTCGTACTCTACGCGCTCCTTAATGCGCTGAGCCTTAATGGGGTCGCCAATCTCGTTAAAGTAATCTACTTGGGCCATCAGGTCGTCTTGAATCTGGCGGATGGCGATGTTTGTCTGCTCCTGAGACGTCGTGAAGAGGTTAGCCGGATAGAGCTTGTACTCGTCGAACGAAGCCATCTGGGTAAAGGTAACGGAGTCGAGTTCCTGCAGCTGGTCAATCTCGTCGTCCCAGAAGGTGACGCGTAGCACCACTTCGCTGTAGGCCATTGCGATGTCGACAGTGTCGCCGCGTACGCGGAAGTTGCCGCGCTGCAGGTCGATGTCGTTGCGTACATAGAGGGCCCCGACCAGCCGGCGCAGCAGCGCATTGCGGTCGAGCCGCTGCCCGCAATGCAGCTCGATGACATTCTCCTGAAGAGCCACCGGACTGCCCATACCGTAGATACAGCTGACGCTGGAGACGACAATAACGTCCTTGCGGCCTGACAGCAGGCTCGAAACGGCCGACAGGCGCAGGCGGTCAATCTCGTCGTTGATGGCGAGGTCTTTTTCTATATAGGTGTCGGTCGAGGGTAGGTAGGCTTCGGGCTGGTAGTAGTCGTAGTAGCTGACGTAATACTCGACGGCATTGTCGGGGAAGAATCCGCGCATCTCCTCGTAGAGCTGTGCCGCCAGCGTCTTGTTGTGGCTCAGAATGAGCGTGGGCTTGTCGGCATTGGCAATGACATTAGCAACCGTAAAGGTCTTGCCCGAGCCGGTGACGCCGAGCAGAACCTGCGAGCGGTCGCCTCGGCGCAAACCCTCGGTCAACTGACTGATAGCCTCGGGCTGGTCGCCCGTCGGCTGATATTGTGATGTAAGTTTAAAAGCTGCCATACGGGGTGCAAAGATACATCAAAAAGGGCACAATCGGGCACCGTAAGTGCAAAAAATCTTCAATTTGCGCCGTAAAAGCTGCAATTTTCTCTAATTCGCTTTGTAATTCGGTGGAAAAGCAGTAATTTTGCACCTTAAATGAGAAGAAACGTATTTATTTTAGCCTGCGCGGCACTCCTGATGACGGGTTGTGCGGGCGAATTTAACAGGGTCTACAAGTCGACGGACTACGACTACCGCTACGAGTATGCCAAGCAGTGTTTTGCCGAGGGCCGCTACGTGCATGCCGTCAATCTGCTGCAGGAGCTTGTAACGGCATTGAAGGGTGGTGACAACGCTCAGGAGAGCCTCTATATGCTCGGGATGGCACAATACATGAGCCGCGACTACGAGAGTGCCTCGCAGACCTTTAAGAAATATGGTTCGTCCTACCCCAAGGGCATGTATGCTGAGAAGGCGTTGTTCTACGTCGGCGAGTCGCTCTACGAGAGTGCTCCCGAGCCGCGCCTCGACCAGACGCCCACCATCGGCGCCATTAACGCCTACCAGCAGTTCCTCGACCTCTATCCCGAATCAGAGTTGCGCACTGAAGCTCAGAACAAGCTCTATGAGCTTCAGGACAAGCTGATCATGAAGGAGTACCTCTCGGCCAAGCTATACTATAATCTTGGCGGCTACTTCGGCAACATCAATTCGAACGAGGAGAGCAACTACACGTCGTGTATTATCACGGCTCAGAACGCTCTGAAGCGCTATCCCTTCACCGACATGCGCGAGGACTTCTCGCTGCTCATCATGAAGAGCAAGTTCCAGCTGGCCGAGAACAGCTCCGACGAGAAGCGGCTGGAGCGCTACCGCGACGCTGAGGACGAGTGCTACGGATTCCTGAACGAATTTCCTGAGTCAAAGAGCAAAGGCACCGCCGAGCGCTACATTGCCAAATGTAAGAAGATAACCAAGGATTAGTAAAAATCGAAAATCGAAAATACCGTAAATCGAAAATAGAAAAGATGGATTACAAGAAATCAAAAGCCCCGGTAAACACCGTTACCCGCAACGTCATGGACCTGTGCAAGGACACAGGCAACATCTACGAGAGTGTGGCCATCATTGCCAAGCGCGCCAACCAGATCTCGTTGCAGATTAAGGACGACCTCAGCAAGAAACTGGCCGAGTTTGCAAGCTATAACGACTCGCTGGAGGAGGTCTTCGAGAATCGCGAACAGATTGAGATTTCGCGCTACTACGAGAAGCTGCCCAAGCCCTCGCTGCTGGCCACTCAGGAGTTTGTCGACAACCAGGTTTACTGGCGCGACCCGTATAAGGATCTGCAGAAAGACAAGGATTTGGAATCAGCTGGAGCATAAGGCAGGGATATGATACAACGTAAACAGACTTTGTTCCTGCTGCTGGCCGCCATTCTGGTGGTAGTGTGCTTCTTCGTGCGCCTGTTCCAGTGGGTCGACGTGCTGCTGGCTGTGTCGGCAGTCCTTTCGGTCTACACCATCTTCCAGTACAACCGGCGCATCTTTCAGGCCCGTCTCTGTCTGGGCGGCTTGTTCGTCCTCCTCGCGTGGTACATCGGCGTAGCCGTGCTCGAGGGCGAGGCCAGCCTTGTGGAGTCGCTGCCAATGGTAGCCGTCATCCTGATATTCCTGGCCCGCAAGGGCATTCTCGACGACGAGAAGCTCGTCCGAGCCGCCGACAGAATAAGATAACCCTCAAACACAATACTTATGAAAAGAATCCTCATTTCCTTCATTGCCTTGGCGATGACGGCAGTTAGTGTATTGGCTGGGCAGAAGCTCAGCCTGAACGACGTCGTGGGCGGCACGTTCCGCAGCGAGTCGATGACGGCCGTGACGCCACTGGCCGATGGTGAGACTTACGCCCAGATCAGCGACGACGGCAAGCGCATCGTCAGCTATTCGTTCCGCACGGGCAAGCAGGCGGCAGTGCTCTTCGACGCCGAGACAGCCCGCGGGCCGAAGGTCGGTCGTGTCGACGGCTACATCATGAGTCCCGACGGCAAGCGCATACTCATCCAGACGCAGACGAAGCCCATCTACCGCCGCTCGTTCACCGCCACCTATTATATATATATGATCCAGAACAACAAGCTGGAGCCGCTCAGCGACGGCGGTCCTCAGCAGACGCCCGTCTTCTCGCCCGACGGCAATGTCATCGCCTTCGTGCGCGACAACAACGTCCATCTGGTCAAGCTGCTCTACGACAACGCCGAGAGCCAGATTACCAAGGACGGCAAGTTCAACGAGGTCATCAACGGCATTCCCGACTGGGTCTATGAGGAGGAGTTCAGCTATAATTCGGCGCTCGTCTTCACCGCCAACTCCGAGCAGGTTGTGTGGGTGCGCTTCGACGAGAGTCAGGTCAGGCAGTACTCCATGCAGCTGTTCAAGGGCATGGCTCCTGAGCGCGATGAGTATCGCGAATATCCTGGTTTCTACACCTATAAGTACCCCGTGCCTGGCGGCAAGAACTCCGACGTCAGCGTGATGAGCTACGACATCAAGAGCCACCAGACGCGCAAGATCGACCTGCCGCTCGACGCCGACGGCTATATCCCCCGCATCAAGGCTACCAGCGACCCCACGAAGGTGGCCGTGTTCACCATGAACCGCCATCAGGACTGTCTGCGCATCTATATGTGCAACCCGCTCTCGACGCTCTGCCAGCTTGTGGTCGAGGACAAGGTCGATAAGTACATCAAGGAGGACGTGCTGGCGCAGACGCTGATTACCGACAAGCACATCGTCATGACCAGCGAGCGCGACGGCTATAACCACATCTACGTCTACAACCTCAACGGCCAGCTGATGCGCTCGGTGGGCGACATGGAGAAGCCCGGTCAGCGACTTGGCGGGCAGGCGCATACCATTGTCACCGACGTCTACGGCTACGACGAGCCGACGGGCGACGTCTACTTTGCCGCCCTCAACGAAGGCCCCACCGACCAGAAGGTGTACGTGGCCCACAGCAACGGCAAAACCGACTGCCTGACGCCGAAGCAGGGCTGGAACTCGGCCATCTTCTCGAAGGGCTTCAAGTACTTCGTCCACACTTGGTCCGACATCAACAATCCGGCCGTCTACTCGCTCTGCAGCAATCAGGGCAAGACGCTCACCACGCTCATCGACAACAAGGCACTGGCCGACAAATACGCCTCTTACGACATGGGCACGAAGGAGTTCTTCGTATTCACCACGCCCGAGACCAAGCTCATGGGCTGGATGGTGAAGCCCAAAGACTTTAACCCGCAGAAGAAGTACCCCGTCATCATGTATCAGTATGGCGGTCCCGGTGCCCAGCAGGTACAGAACAAGTGGGGAATCGGCATGAGCGGCAACGGTGCCGTCATGGAGCAGCTCATGGCCCAGCAGGGCTATATCGTGGTCTGTGTCGACAATCGCGGCACGGGCGGACGTGGCGCTGAGTTCGAGAAGTGTACTTACCTGCGACTCGGCGAGCTCGAGGCACGCGACCAGGTTGAGACCGCTCTGTGGCTCGGTCAGCAGTCGTATGTCGACAAGGACCGCATCGCCATCTGGGGCTGGTCGTACGGTGGCTGGAACACGCTGATGTCGATGTCGGAGGGCCGACCCGTCTTCCGCTGCGGCATCGCCATTGCACCGCCAACGTGCTGGCGCTACTACGACACCGTCTATACCGAGCGCTACATGCGCACACCCAACGAGAACAAGCAGGGCTACGACGAGGTGAACCCCATTGCCCGCGCCTCGAAGCTCAGCGGCGCGCTTCTGCTCTGTCACGGACTGGCCGACGACAACGTCCACTACCGCAACACGGCTGAGTACGTCGAAGCGCTCGTGCAGGCCGACAAGGACTTCCGCCAGCTCGTCTATACCAACCGCAACCACAGCATCTACGGCGGCAATACCCGCAACCACTTGTTCCGCCAGTGCCTGAACTTCTTTAACACCGAAATGAAATGAACAGACTGCTCCTATCACTTTTCACTCTTCACTTCTCACTTCTCACTACTTTCGCCCAGTCGCTGACCGTTGAAGTGAAGAACCCCACAGCCGACTTCCGCCATGAGGTGGTGGCCATACCAACTGCTGACGTGCTTCCCACCTTCCACATAGCTGGCCACGACGTTCCCTTCCGCGTGCTCGAAGGAGCCGCACTCGACGTGCCCTATCAGCTCACCCACGACGGCCAGCTGCTCATCGAGGCTGCCGTGCGCCCGCATGGTACGGCGCGTTTCGTCATCGTGCCTGGCCAGCCGCCGAAGTTCCAGACCGTCTGTCACGGTGCCCTCCACCCTGAGCGCAAGGACGACTTTGCCTGGGAGAACGACCGAGGCGCCTATCGCGTCTACGGCCCTGCCCTGGGCCGCACAGGCGAGCGCTCCTACGGTATCGACGTGTGGACGAAGAACACGCCTGAGCTCGTTGTCGACGACCGCTACTATATCGAGGACGTGGTGATGATGCCGCGCGTCGACTCCCTGCGGCGCATCAACCGTCAGCGTGGCGACTCGCTCTACCGCATCAACAGCTACCACCACGACCACGGGCGCGGGCTCGACCCCTACAAGGTGGGTGCAACCTTAGGCTGCGGCGCTCCGGCACTGATGGTCGGCGACAGCATCGTGATGCCCTACGTCTTCAACCGCTATGAGATTCTCGACGACGGTCCGCTGCGCTTCACCGTCCATCTGGTGCAGAACAAGACGCAAGTCGATGGCTGCGAGGTTGAGGAGCACCGCATCATTCAGCTCGACAAGCAGTCGAACTTCAACCGCATGACCGTCTGGTATGAGGGGCTCGACCATGCTGTCGGTTTCTGTTCGGGTGTCGTCATTCAGCGCGAAGCTCCTGAGCCCGTCGTCCTCGGCCCAAACTACGTTTACTACACCGACCCCACCGACCAGCCCCGCGTCCACCAGGCGCCGCTCTATGTTGCCGCCCTCTTCCCCAACGGCACCGTCGAGACACGCCGCCATCGCGGTCATGCCCTCGGTATACTTAGCGACTATCGTGGCGACCGCTACACCTACTATTTCGGCTCTGCCTGGTCGAAGTACGACGTGCGTACGCCGCAGGAGTGGCAGGCTCGCATAGAGTGGTTCCTCCGCGGTCTCGCCGCTCCGCTTGAGGTGAGTGTTCACTAAAAGCGATGACACCGCTGACGATGACACCGATGACACCGGCCTATTTATTTCTATCGATAGACCGAAATAGTAGTCATTATATATATTATTATATATAATAATATATATAATGTTCTGCAAAGAGCAGTCGACAGCCGCGAACATAGAAAAATAAATGCCCTCGCTGTCAGCGGTGTCATCGTCATCGTTTCCGAGGTGCCGCCCGCCACATACACATAATAAATATAAATACCCTCGCTGTCATCGGTGTCATCGGTGTCATCGCCTGCCGCTATTTACGTATATGCTTACATATCAGCATGTTGCATAAAAAACACTGCCAATCGATGACGATGACACCGCTGACAGCGCGGCTATTTATTTCTGTAGCGCCGGCTCAGCCCTGCTGAAGCGGCATTTTAGTGCGGCTAAATTTGCAAGTTAGTACGGCTAAGTGCATGGTTTAGTCGGAGCAATCTGATAGATAATCGGGGGGGACTGTTTTTTGATTCCTCCCCGCAATAAATGTCGATGTAAGCCGTTAATTATTTGAGAACTTTCGCTGTGATTCATCATAAACAACAATGAATAAGAAAATCAAGAAAGGCTGTGGCTGCCTGTTCGGAGCTGTACTGCTATTACTCGTCATAGGGGCTGTAACCCTGTATGTGCTTAAACCAAAGTGGCATGATGATTACGGCCAGCGCTTTACCGACATCGCTTATGGGAGTCGTGAGCACAATACCTACGATCTGTATCTGCCCGTCGATGCAGCCTCGAAGGACAGTCTGGCACTCATTCTGTATGTGCACGGCGGTTCGTGGATAGGCGGCGACAAGTATGAGCATCATGGCGACTGTTACAAATGGGTGCAAAAGGGATATGCCACTGCCACCATGAACTACAGTCTGCTGAATGAAGGAGGCGTCTCGCTTCTTACCATGCTTGAAGAAATCGATGCCTGCATACGGCATATTGAACAGTTAGCAGCTGGGAAGGGCGTTCATATCCAGCAGATGGCTATCGGTGGCACGTCGGCTGGTGGCCATCTGGCCATGATGTATGCCTACGGCCATTCGCATCCGCTTCCGATACGCTTTGCAGCCATCAAGGTCGGACCAGCCGATTTTCGCATCCTGTTCCCATACAACGGCGATGCCAAGATGGAGGAGGTAGAGAATTTCGTGTTCAGCTGCACGGGAGAACGCATTGACGGCTCTGCCCTCACTCGCGAACGACTCGACAGCATCAAGCTAAAGGCCTCGCCCGTATTCTATATCAACGATTCTACGGCCCTGCCTTCCATCTTTGCCTATGGCGAGAAAGACTGGCTGGTCAAGCCCGACCACTATCATGCTCTTCAGGCAAAGTACGACAGTCTGGGCAAGCCATACGATCTCATTGTGTTTCCGAATTCAGGACACACCTTGATGAACGACAAAGACTGTAGCTTAAAGTATGACAGCACAATGAGCGCATACTGTAAGAAGTATTTCGATGCTCACAGTTCTGAGCCCTTGTGAGTTACAGGTGCGCAAAGCTGCAAAGAAAAGTTAAATGCGTGGCTGTTCTCATCTTAAAAAAATGAAAAAGTGATGCTTTGTGGTATTCGTAAAATCGGATTTTTTTGCTAATTTTGCGATAGAATTCTAACCCCAAAGCATCACTTAAAAGTAAAGAATTATGTCAAAGACAGTAGAAATTCAGATTGAGAAGAGCCGCAATCTGGTAGAGGGCCTGCGCAAGCACCTGAAAGGTATTGGCGGCGGAGTTACCAATGAAGAAATCAACGCTATGGAGGAGGCCGTCGGCGAGCTGGAGGCTGCCAATGCCGAGGTTGACCGTCTGCGTGAGGAGCTGGCACCAAAGGTTAAGCAGATGAATGCCGTGATGGCTCGCGTGAAGGAGGCCTACGCCGAGAAGAAAAAGACGCTCAAAGGCTATTATCCTCAGGAGCGCTGGGCTGACTTTGGCGTGCCTGATAAGCGTTAAAATCAATGTGAGGTGATAAGCCTTGCGGCACCAAAAGAGTGTTCCCACGACCTGTGACAAACGTCACAAGGCGTGGGAACAATCGTACGCGGGCGACTTTGGCTTAGTCGAAGAAGCCGGGCTGCTTGTAGGGGAGGCCCAGTTCGCGGTCGACGGTGGCGAGGATTCCCTGTACCTGACCGAGGGCGAACATTCGGCCGAGGAGCGTGTAGCCGGCATTGTGGCCGTGACTCGACTCGTCCATGATGCCGCCGGGCTCGTCGGTGAAGGTCATGCCGTGATCGACGCGCATGGGCAACTGCGGGTTCTCTTTCTCAAAGATTTTGCAGAGCTCGATGATGTCGGCACGCCCGCCCAGATGGCTGGCCTCGGTGAAGTCGCCGTTGGGGAAGATGTGGCACGAGCGGAGGTGGACGAAGTGCGTGCGTGAGGCAAACTTGCGGGCCATCTCGACCACGTTGTTATAGGCTCCGGCCGAGAGCGAACCGGCACAGAACGTCAGGCCGTTGTGCTTGTTGGGCACGGCGTCGAGGAACCACTGAATGTCCTCCTCGGTGCGGACGATGCGCGGCAGTCCGAGAATCTCGATGGGCGGGTCGTCGGGGTGAACGCACATGTTCATGCCGCACTCCTCGCAGACGGGCATGATGGCCTCGAGGAAGTATTTCATGTTCTCGCGCAACTGCTTCTTATCAATGCCTTTATAGAGGTCGAGGAAGTCGCGGAACTTCTGTATGGGCGCTTCGTCGTTCTCGCTGAAGTTGCCGCTGACGAAGCCCTGCGTCTTGATGATGATGTTCTCGACGAGCTTGTGCTCCTTCTCGGGCGTCATCGTCTTGGCCAGTTCGTCGCACTCAGCCAGTACGTTGCGGCCCTGACCTACGCCGGCAGGGAATTCAAACTGGGCCCACTCCTCGCGTGCGCCTTCGCGCTTCAGGATATAAATGTCGAAGTAGGCAAACTCGGCGTAGTTGAAGTAGAGGTTGGTCGAGCCGTTGGGGTTCGTGTGCAGCAGGTCGGTACGTGCCCAGTCGAGCACGGGCATGAAGTTGTAGCAGATACAGTGAATGCCCTCAGCCGAGAGGTTGCGCAGCGACTCCTTGTAGACCTCAATCTGGTGGTCGCGGTCAGGGCCGCCGTACTTGATGGTCTCCACCACGGGCAGGCTCTCGACGACGCTCCAGCGCATGCCGTAGCTCTCGATATACTCGCGCAGGTCGCGAATCTTCTCGCGGGTCCATACTTCGCCAAGGGGCACGTCGTGCAGGGCGGTGACGATGCCCTCAACGCCGATTTGTCTTAACATGGCAAGCGTAATCTTGTCTTTCTTGCCAAACCATCTCCAGGTTCTTTCCATAGTCTTTACAGGGATTTTAGTGGGTTTTGTTGTATTTCTTTTGTTGTTTCTTGCTCCAGAAGTAGTAGAAAGGAGGAATGTGCGTGTCGTTCGGGCTCAATGACCTTCTGGCGGGTGCGGCGCCAGAGGCTGCTGTGGCAACATCGGTGTAGACGGGGCTGCTCTCGTTGCCGTAGCGGTCGAGTGCCGTGACGGCGTAGTAGACGGTCTGGCCGTTAGTGTGCGGCACGTAGAGCTGCTGGCTCTGCAGTCGGGTGGCTATCAGGTTGCGCGGTTCGCTGACGTCAACATCGGGTGTGGTCGATGCATACACATTATATAATAGGTAGGTAGCCCGCGAGCGGTCGACGGCTCCGCTCCACGTCAGGCGGTCGGTCGATGAGCCGCGGCTCAGGTCGAGTCGGGTAGGGGAGCCTGGGGCTTCGTTCCAGGCCCACGTCATGGGCGGAATGAGTGCCGGCGTGTCGTCAAAATGGCGTGCGAAGTCGTAGATGCCGCGCGTGTTGTCGGTCAGGAACTTCGAGCGGAAGTAGCAGTGGCCTATGCCGTTCTGGCGCACGAAGTACATCTCGCGGCTCACGTCGTTGAGAGTCCAGTTGCCTTCACGGGGCGAGAGGAAGTAGATGCCGAGTCCGCTGACGATGGTTCGGCCGTAGGAACGCTCCTGCCAGTCGAGGGCGAAGGGGAAGAAGTTGTTGTCGCGGAAGTACATCATCGGGTAGAGCTGGTCCATCAGACCGTCGCGTAGCCAGCCCTGAGCGTCCTGGAACACGGCGTTGTAGGCATTCCAGCCGCCACTACGGTAGCGGCTCAGGTCGCCTGATTTGCCTATGGGCGAGCACGACAGCTTGACCCAAGGCTTGAGCGACTTCACGGCCTGGTTAATCTTGCGCACGATGCTGGTGATGTTGAGGCGGCGCTCGTGGGGCTTGACTCCCTTCTTGGGCCACGTCTCTGGGTAGCGGATGTAGTCGAGGTGAATGCCGTCGATGTCGTAGTTGCGCGTCACCTCGGCGCAGATACGTGCAATGTAGTCGCCCGTAGCGGGGTCTTCAGGATTCATGAAGCCGTCCTGTCCGATGCTGCGTGCCAGCTTCGGGTTCTTGCGCTTAAACTCCTTGAAGCGTGCCTCGTTGGTCTTGCCGACGGGAATGGTGACTATCCAGGCGTGGCACTCCATTCCGCGCTTATGGCACTCGTCGACGATGAACTTCAGAGGGTCGTAGCCTGGGTTGCGGCCGTGCGTGCCCGTCAGGCACATGTCAAAAGGCTCAATGGCCGATGGATAGATGGTCGATGCGCGCACGCGTGTCTGAATAAGTACGGTATTGATGTTCACCCGCTTCAGCTGGTCCAGAATCTGGGTCATCTCGCGCCGTTGCTCTGCTGAATTGTGCGACCTTGGCCAGTCGATGCCGCCGATGGTGGTGAGCCAGACGGCTCGCACTTCATGCTTCTGGGCTTGTACAGTCAGGCACATAAGTGCCAGTATAAGGATGATTTTTGCTCTCAATTCGTTATTTGTTTTTAATTTGCCTGCAAAATTACGATATTTTTTTCATTTCTCAAATAAAAGTATTAACTTTGCATCATAAAACTTTAAAGTCTTAATAGAAAAATGATTTCATTTGTTCTGAGTCTTGTGGCTCTTGTTTTGGGTTATCTGCTCTACGGACGCTTTGTTGAACGAGTGTTCGGCCCAGACGACCGCGTGACGCCCGCCGTGGCCAAGGCCGACGGCGTCGATTTTATTGTGCTTCCCAACTGGAAGATTTTCATGATTCAATTTCTGAACATCGCAGGCACAGGCCCCATCTTCGGCGCCATCATGGGAGCTGCGTTCGGTCCTGCTGCCTATCTGTGGATTGTGCTGGGCTGTATTTTCGCAGGTTCTGTCCATGACTATCTGTCGGGTATGCTGTCAATACGCCTCGGAGGTGCCAACCAGCCGGAAATCATTGGCCGCTATCTGGGTAAGACCACTAAGCAGGTGATGCTGGTGTTCTCGGTTTTCCTGTTGATGATGGTGGGAGCCGTTTTCGTGTTCAGTCCTGCCAAGATTCTGGGCGACATGTGGGAACCTGCCTATGCCATTGAGAACCTTGGAAAATACACGTTCTGGATTATTATCATCTTCATCTACTATATCATCGCCACGATGCTGCCTATCGACAAGATTATTGGCAAGGTCTATCCGCTCTTTGCCTTCTCGCTGCTGTTTATGGCTGCAGCCCTGTTGGTGATGCTGCTGGTGAAGCAACCTGACATTCCTGAGATTTGGGAGGGACTGAGCGTGCCTGCCTTGACGCCGAAGAGCATCTTCCCCTGTCTGTTCATCACCATTGCCTGTGGAGCCATCAGTGGTTTCCACGCTACGCAGAGTCCTCTGATGGCGCGTTGTATGAAGAGCGAGCGCATGGGTAGGCCCATCTTCTACGGTGCGATGATTACTGAAGGCATCGTTGCCCTCATCTGGGCTACGGTGGCCATGTATTTCTTCTACGACCAGCCTACGCCAGGCTATGAACTGATGGAAGGAGGTCTTGCAGCCAAGAATGATGCCCCCTCGATCGTGAATCTCATCTGTAACGACTGGCTGGGTGTCTTTGGAGGCGTGCTTGCCCTGCTGGGTGTGGTGGCAGCGCCGATTACGAGTGGTGACACGGCTCTGCGCTCGGCTCGTCTGATTATTGCTGACTTCGTCAAGCTCGAACAGCGAACCATCCGCAAGCGTCTCTATATCTGTATCCCCATGTTTGCTGCCGTCATCTCCCTGTTGGTTTGGCAGATGTCCGACAAGTCGGGCTTCGCAAAGATTTGGAACTGGTTCGGATGGAGCAACCAGACGCTCTCCGTCTTCATGCTGTGGGCGGTGACAGTCTATTTCGTTCAGCAGAAGAAGCCGTACATCATCACGCTGATTCCTGCTGTCTTTATGACGTCGGTATGCACTGCGTTCCTCTTGTCTGAGCAGCTGTTCAGCCTGGGTCAGTATCATGCGTGGATTGTTGCAGCTGTAGCCTGCGTGGTTTCTCTGGTGTGGTTCTGCTTCTGGTATCGTAAAAACTCTAATATTAACAAATAAAACTCTATCCCTATGAAAAAGAAGATTTTAACTATGATTGTCGGCCTCATGGCCACAATGGCTGTTAACGCCCAGTCAACTTACGACACACCTCCCTTCGGACAGGGTAAAATCTATGTAGGTGCTTCCATGTCGAGCTTCGATATTGGCAGCGTGATGTCGAAATTCCACGTCGACCTCAGTGCCAAGGGCGGCTATATGCTGACCGACAATATTCTGGCACTTGGCGACGTGTCGTACAACTACATGAAGGATGCCGACGGCATTTTCTCTATTGGTGCCGGCCTGCGCTATTACATTGAGCAGAATGGTATTTTCCTCGGCGCAGGAGCCAAGCTGGTCGACATGACCAACGATCTGGACTTCCAGCCTAACATTTCTTTGGGCTACGCCTTCTTCCTCAACCGCACTGTAACGGTAGAGCCTGAGTTGTACTTCAATCTCTCCACCAAGGACATCGACAACTCCAGCTACGGTTTCCGCATCGGCTTTGGTGTTTACCTCTTTAATGAATAGTGGTCTATGCTGAGCGTTGAAGAATTAGTCGACAGGCTCATCGACCTGTCGTTTGCCGAGGACATTGGCGACGGCGACCATACCACCCTCTGCTGCATTCCTGAAGATGCGATGGGTAAGAGCCATCTGCTCATTAAGGAAGACGGCATACTGGCAGGTGTGGAGATTGCCAAGGAGGTGTTCCGCCGCTTCGACCCAACGATGCAGGTGGAAGTGCTGATGGGCGACGGAAGTAGGGTGAAGAAGGGCGACATTGCCATGATCGTGACGGGCAAGGTGCGCTCTCTGCTTCAGACCGAGCGCCTGATGCTGAACATCATGCAGCGCATGAGCGGCATTGCCACCATGACCGATAAGTACGTGAAGCGACTGGAGGGAACGGGCACCCGCGTGCTCGACACCCGCAAGACCACTCCTGGCATGCGCATGCTCGAGAAGCAGGCCGTGAAGATTGGCGGCGGCTGCAACCACCGTATCGGTCTCTTCGACATGATTCTGCTGAAGGACAACCACGTCGACTTTGCTGGCGGCATTGTCAACGCCATCGACCGCTGCCATCAGTACCTGAAGGAAAAAGGCCTCGACCTGAAGATTGAGATCGAGGTGCGCTCGTTCGACGAACTGCAGCAGGTGCTCGACCACGGTGGCGTTGACCGCATCATGCTCGACAACTTCTCCGTGCCCGACACGAAGAAGGCCGTCGACATCATCAACCACCGCTTCGAGACCGAGTCGTCGGGCGGCATCACCTTCGACACCATCCGCGACTATGCCGAGCAGGGTGTCGATTTCATCAGCGTCGGCGCTTTGACTCACAGCGTCAAGGGCCTTGATATGTCGTTTAAGGCATGCTAAGCACCGTCCTGAGTATACTACTAAGCATATTTACCCCTCCAGTGGATTACGAAATCTCGCTGGCGGGGAACTTTGGTGAACCGCGGCCGAACCATTTTCACGGCGGACTCGACATTCGTACCGAGGGCGTCGAGGGCAAGCATATCTACGCTATTGGCGACGGCTATGTGTCGCGCATCACCGTCGGAAAAGAGGGCTTTGGCAATGCTGTCTACATCACCCATCCCACGGGCCAGACGTCAGTCTACTGTCACCTGAAGTCGTTCTCGCCCCGTATCAGGCGTGCCCTCCGTAAGTATCAGTACAGTCACGGCACCAACGAGGCCGATGCCCGTCTGACGCCGCTCGACGTACCCGTGAGCCAAGGGCAGTTCATTGCCCTCAGCGGCAACACTGGCGCCTCGACGGCTCCCCACCTGCACCTCGAAATCCACGACAGCCGCACGTGGAACATGCTCGACCCCTACCAGTTTCTGAATGACTTTATCCAGGACACCGTTCCCCCTCAGATTCACGACATTATGGCCATCCCACAGGGAGGCACGTTGAACGTTGAACGTTTAACGTTAAACATTCAACGTTCAACGTTAAACGTTTGGGGCCGTGTCGGCTTCGCCGTCTGGGCCGACGACTATATGCAAGGTTCCTACAACCACTACGGCATTCACGAGACGCAGCTCTTCGTCGATGGCGAGCAGATGTTCCATAGCACAGTCGACGACATTCCCGTCAGCATGAACCGCATGGTCAACTCCTGGGGCTATTACGACCATTGGCTCCACACCCGCCGCTGGTACATGAAGTCGTTCATCGAACCAGGCAACACGCTGCCCTTCCTCACTGCCGACAGCAATCGCGGCATCGTTGACTTCAACGAAGAGCGCGACTACCATCTCGAATACGTCCTTCGCGACTACAAGGGCAACGAAGTCCGCTATCCTTTTACGGTAAGGGGGACTGCTGCATCAGTTGCCTCCCCTAAACAGGGGAGGTCGGAGGGGTCTTCTCTCCTCCGCTGGAACCGTACCAACAGCATCAGCCGTCCTGGCGTTCAGCTCATAGTCCCCTACGGTCTTGTAGCTGCCGATACGCCAGTCAGCCCCATCATCACGCGCAATCCCGACGGTTGGTCGGATGTCTGTCAGTTCTCGGCCACATCGCTGCCCTTGATGCGCGATGCCTGGCTGAGCCTCTGTGTTCGCCCGCCCCATCCTGGTGATTATGACCTGACAAAGCTCTATATCGTCGACGAGCGCGGCCGCAGCACGGGTGGAACATATTATAAAGACGGTTGGGTTACAGGCCGTATCCGCGAGTTGGGCAGCTGCTATCAGCTGGCCTACGACGACCAGCCTCCCACCGTCGACCCAATCACGCTGACGGGCGATGTCCTGAGACTGAACGTCGCTGATGCGGGAAGTGGTGTCTCCACGTGGAAGGCTACTGTCGACGGCCGTTTCGTCGTCTTCGACGCTATTGAGAAGACCACCACCTTCGCTTGCGAGCTGCGTGAGTCGTGGCTTCGTCGCACGGGCGTTACCCATCGTCTGTGCTTCGAAGTGTTCGACCATCTACTGAACAGACAAATCTACGAAACAACATTTATCTATTAGCAAAATGAAGAGACATATCTTATTATCTGCCATGCTGATGGCTGCGGCTGGAGCAATGGCCTGCACCAATTTCATTGTCGGCAAGAAGGCTTCTGCCGACGGAAGCGTCATCTGCAGCTACAACGCTGACAGCTACGGCGCCTTCATGTATCTGTATCACTATCCTGCCGGCAAGCACCAGCCGGGCGAGATGCGGAAAATCTATGAGTGGGACACCAACAAGTACCTCGGCGAGATTCCTGAGGCCCCTGAGACCTATAACGTCATCGGCAACATCAACGAGTGGCAGGTGACCATCGGCGAGACCACCTTCGGCGGCCGCGAGGAGATGGTCGACAGCACCGGAATCATCGACTACGGCTCGCTCATCTACATCGCCCTGCAGCGCGCGAAGACCGCCCGCGAGGCCATCACCGTGATGACGACGCTCGTCGAGCAATACGGCTACTGCTCTGAGGGCGAGACCTTCACCATCTGCGACCCCAACGAGGCCTGGATCATGGAGATGATGGGCTGTGCCGCCGACCGCACCGTCTCGAAGGAGCGCACCGTCTGGGTGGCCATGCGCGTGCCCGACGACATGATCTGCGGCCACGCCAACCAGAGCCGCATCACCACCTTCATGCCCGCCAAGAAGCAGAAGAAGGGGCAGGAGACCGTCCTGTGGTCGAAGAATGTCGTCTCGTATGCCAGGAAGATGGGCTGGTACGAGGGCAAGGATGCTGACTTCTCTTACAATGCAGCCTACGCCAAGCCCGACTTCTCAGGCCGCCGCATCTGCGATGCCCGCGTCTGGCAGTTCTTCAACCGCTATGCCGACGGCATGGACCGCTACATCCCCTGGGCCGAGGGGCGCGACAAGAATGCCGAGCCGCTGCCGCTCTGGGTGAAGCCCAACAGGCTGCTCGGCGTGGCCGACGTGCAGACCGCCATGCGCGACCATTTCGAGGGGACACCCTTCAGCGTGGCCATCGACGGCGACAGCACCGACATCGGCGGTGGCATCTGGGAGATGCCCTACAGGCCTACGCCACTTTACTTCGAGGTCGATGGGAAGAAATACTTCAACGAGCGCCCCGTGAGCACCCAGCAGGCGGGCTTCGTCTATGTCAGTCAGATGCGCTCGTGGCTGCCTCGCCAGGTGGGCGGCTGCTTCTGGTTTGCCAACGACGACGGCAACATGGTGCCCTTCACGCCCGTCTACTGCTGCACCAACGTGTCGCCACGGCCCTACAACACGCCGGGAGCCGACGATGTCACCTTCTCGTTCGACAATGCCTTCTGGGTGCAGAACTGGGTGTCGAACATGGTCTATCCGCGCTATTCGATGCTCTTCCCCACCTTGCAGCAGGTGCGCGACTCGCTCGACCAGAGCTACTTCCGCCTGCAGAAAGAGGTGGAAGACCGTGCGCTGGCCCTCAGCGAGACTGAGCGTGTGAAGTTCCTCACCGCCTACACCGCCGAGAAGGCCGAGCAGATGCTGGCACGCTGGAAGCAACTGGCCACCTACCTCATCGTGAAGTTCAACGACATGACCTCGAAGCCCACCGACGAGCAGGGACGGTTTGTGAAAACGCCAAACGGACTGGGTGCCACCGTGAAGCGCCCCGGCTACTCCAAGCGCTATGCACGCCAGATTATCAAGCAGACAGGCAAGCGCTACGAGGCTGAATAGTGTTTCTTATTCACAGGACACACGGAAATGAAGACGATAAGACGAAGAACCGCTGTTTTGCTGCTGATGTTGACGGTGCTCCTGCCCGCCAGTGCCCGCGAGCGGCAAAACTTCGACAAGGGTTGGCGCTTCATCCTGGCCGACTCGGCAGTGATGGCAAAGCCCGACTACGACGACGGCCACTGGCGACAGCTCAACGTGCCCCACGATTGGGCCATCGAGGGCGACTTCTCGGCTGGCAACCCCAGCGGAGCGGGCGGTGGGGCACTGCCCGGAGGGGTGGGGTGGTACCGAAAAGAATTCAGAATTGCGAATTCCGAATTGCTGAAGGAAAACAAGGCATTCGTCCTTCGTCGTTCTGAATTACTGAAGCTGGAGTTCGATGGTGTCTACATGAACAGCACCGTCTACGTCAATGGCCATCAGGTGGGTTATCGGCCTTACGGCTACAGCTCGTTCGAGTACGACATCACCCCCTACGTGCATGAGGGCGACAACGTGGTGGCCGTGCGAGTGGACAACAGCGACCAACCCAACTCGCGCTGGTATAGCGGTTGTGGCATCTATCGCCATGTGTGGCTCACGAAGGTGCATCCCGTGCATGTGAAGCATTGGGGCACCCATGTGCAGACTGAGATGCTGATGTACAAGGGCGACGTGCTCATCGATGTGGAACTGGAGAACCCCAACGGCGTGAAGGCGCAGGTGCGCCATTCGCTGCTCGACCGCCAGGGGCGTGTCGTGGCCCGCTCGAAAGGGCTGCATTCGAAGATGGAGGTGAAGCGGCCCTTCAGCTGGGGCATCGACCATCCTTATGTATATAATGTCCGCACGGAAGTGTTGGTGGGCGGTCGCGTGGTCGATACCTACGACACGCCGACGGCGTTCCGCAGGTTCCGCTTCGACCCTGAGACGGGCTTCAGTCTTAACGGGGAGCGCATCAAGCTCAATGGTGTCTGCGAGCACCACGACTTCGGATGTCTGGGAGCCGCGCTCAGCGAGGATGCCATGCACCGCAAGCTCACCAA
>JAEEGK010009660.1_pt1 | contig 22470 bp, 16 predicted proteins | sample 8958771 | NCBI WGS metagenome assembly JAEEGK01 (sample SAMN16246547, study PRJNA631951) | gut metagenome | biome: gut microbiome; feature: rumen; material: SC-attached | host: Bos | place: Iran: Karaj | collected 2018-10 | reverse complement strand
TTAATCCAGATAATCATAGTAAATTAGCAGTGTTTGATTTAGATGAAACATTAATTCATGGAGTAGTAAATATATCAAATTATAAAAATGAAAAAAATATTATTTCAGTTATAACTCCTTCTAAAAAAATAGCAAAAATAGGAGTTAATATTCGTCCTCATTGGGAAGAAGCAATAAAAAGAATAAGTAAATTATATACTATTGTTATTTATACTGCTTCTCATTCTTCTTATGCTGATGCTGTTTTAAATTTTTTAGATCCTGAAAATAAATATTTTTATAATCGATTATATAGAAGTAATTGTATTGATGTTAAATTAAATGGAAAAGATTTCTATATTAAAGATTTAGATATTTTTGAAGGATTTGATATTAAAAATATTTTAATTGTTGATAATTCTGTTATGGCTTTTGCTTATCATTTAGATAATGGAATTCCTATTCTTCCTTATTATGATGCTGAAAAAGATTATGAATTATTATTTGTTGCTTATTATTTTGAAAGCCTATATCATTGTGATGATTTAAGAATTATTAATAAAAAATATATGAAATTAGATTATTATTTAGATCAAGCTATTCAAGAATATAATAATGATATTTTAGAAGAAGATGATGATGATAGTTCTTCATATAAAAATACAAATTCCAATAATCAAAATATTAATCAACAGAAAAATGAGGGTAAGAATGATTTTAAAGCAAAAGAAATAAAAAAAGGAATAAGAAGACAAAGTCAATTTGTTGAACAATATCAAATTGATTTTAATGAATTAAGACATAAATTTGGTGAAGATGAAGAAGAAAAAATGAAAAATAAATAATTTTTAATGTAATCAATTTGTGATTATAGAAAATTTAATTTTGTTTATTGGTTTTAGATATAAAAAATGTGTTTTTTTTGGAAAATAAATGTATTGATTTTTATTTTAAAATATATAAAATTATTTTTAATTATTCTGATTTTAATTATGAATTATAACCTGAGAAAAACCCAAAAAATAATTAAAAAACTTATTTAATTTTTATCTTAAATATATTTTAAATAAAATTTAAATGAATTATTTATTATATTAATATTTATTGAGTTTTCTTTTCTGTCATAGTTTTTTATTTTATTTTTTAATTTATATTTTTTAGAAAAATTCACTAAGAAAAATCCAAGTATAATTATTCCACAAAAAATAATTCCAGGAATAATAAATTTAAACTCTTGGTAAAAAGAAATATTTTTTTAAAGAACTACTTTCATTTAAAAAAGGCTATAATAAATTAATATAATATATTATATTTTACGTTTATATAAACCCATATTGTATAATATATATAAAATAATGTTGCAAGAATAAATATAGTAAATGAAATTAAAAAAGTTTGAAAATTCATCTTCTTATAATTAAATTAATTAAATATTTGCAAAAAATTAAAATCATTATAAATTAATTTAACATTAATTTCTTTATATTTAAATAAAAAAATCAAAAGAAAAATTAATAATATTGTTCTTTAGAATTATCAATTTTTATTTTATTTTTTTAATACTAATATATAAAAAATTCAAATGAAATTAATAATATATAAATTAATTTTTTAATTATAAAAATTAATTAATAATTTTACTAATTTCACAATTATAATAATGATTTTTTATTATTATTTAACCAAGAAATAATATTATTTAAATAACTATCTTCTATTGTTTCTGATTGATTTTTATAATTATTATTATCATATATATAATTCATAATTACCTTATTTTTACTTTTTGATTTTTCAAAAATTTCTTTTAAAACTTTTTCATTATTTTGATTAAAATTAATAATATACCAAGGTTTAACTAATAAACTTAAATTTGAAATTTCTTCATTAGATAATTTTTCTTCTTCTTTTGAGATTGTAACAAGGGATTTAGAAAAATTAGTTAAATCTTTATCATATAATAATAATTTTGGAGAAGTCGTTATTAAAGAATAATTTTTATCTTGAATTATTTTATTTAAATATAAAGGAAAATTTCTATTTGTACCATAAATATTAAAATATAATGATAAATAATGAACTATATTATAAAAATTTTTTAAAGGATTATTTGATAAAAATATTATATTATTATTATTTAAATTATTCATATTTTTTATTATATATTCTCCATCTTTATTTTTCCAATCTTTTTCAATGTTTTTTATAGTTTTATTATTAGTATTATTTATTGAATTTTCTTCTTTATCTTCTTTTTTAAAAATATTTGGATGAATAATATTTTTAAAATTTTCAATTTCTGATAAATCTCCTGAAAAAATAACATTTCGAAATAATTGATCTGTTAATGAAGGAATAAAATCATCTAATAAATTATGAAAATGATTTTCCAAAGACATTTTTATTGACTAATCTATTTTTTAAATTATATGATATATATATAAAAAATAATAAAATTTGAGTAAAAAATAATATATTAAAATAAAGATTTAAAATGCCGAGATATAAAAGGTATTCTGAATTAACTTTCTTTGAAAAATTGTCAATAGATTTTAATAAAGACGGATATGAAGAAGCAAGAAGAAAAGCAGAAAATGATGATGATTGTGCATATTGTATTTTTGCTCTAATAAAATGTTTTTGTATTTTATCTATATTTGCAATAATTATAGTATCGTTCTTTTCTCCTTATTTTTGCTTATTTTGTTCTTTCAATTTAAATAATGAAATTAATAATAATTATACTTATTTCAAAAATTTTTCACATTATGAATTTAAAGATACGAAAAAATATTTATGTATTGCTAATTTAATATCTTCTTTTTCTTATACTTTTACTTTTTGGATTTTTTGTATTAACTGTTGTTTATGTTGTTGTCAAAGAAAAACTATTATTTTTATTTTTCATTTTTTTAATTTTACTACTTTTGCAATTGATGTTTTTGATATTTATATTTTCATTAAATTATATTTTATATATCAAAATATGAGGGTTGAAAGTAAAATTGTTTTTATAAATGGTTTAAGAGTTATAAGTTCTTTTGTTAATTGTATTATTTGTTTATATATTTCAATCACAATTTGTAAAATTAATAATATTTTAAAAAATGAGGAAAAAACAAATTTAGGGGATTTAAATATAATTGAAGTTTAATTCACTTTTCTTTTATATTATTAACAATTTCTTACTTTGGTTAATTAATTTATTCTTCTTATTAATTTTATAAATAATATTTTCATTTAATCAAATCCTTTAAAAAATATGTCTTCTTAACTTGATTATTTTAGAAAGAAGAATAATAAAATGATATATTGTTATAAATTAACTAAATAAAAAAAATAATATTAATTTAAATATATTTCATAAATATCCAATTTATGCTTTAAAAAAGTTTTGAATATTTTTCAAAGATTTTTATTCAAAGATAAAAAAATTTTTAATACATTATATATTTTTTATTTAAAGCTATTTTATATTTTTTTAAAATGGCAAAAAACAATGAAAAAGAATTAAACAATAAATTAGAAAAAATAACAGAACAATATCAAAAAGTAAAAAGAGACAAAGAAGCATTACAAAGTAAACAATAAAAAAATAATTGGAAGAAAAATATTCAACCTTATCTACTGATTATGAAGAAATAACAAAAAACTTTGAAAGATTAAATTATGAAAATGATAAATTAAAAAAAAATTATACAAATTTAGAAGGAAAATATAATGGAATTTATAATGAAAATCAGATATTCAGAGAGAAATATAAGAGATTAGATAATGAAATGAAAGAATTAACAAAAAAATTGTAAATTCTTTAAAATTAAATTATAGTCAAAAAACTAATGAAAAAAACCAAAAATTGGAAGAAAACTTAATTAAATTTGAACAAGATATTGAAAATAAAAACAAAGAAATTAAAAATAAAAACGAAGAAATAAAAGAACTTCAAATTGAAAATAAAAAATTAAAAGAGGAAATTAATGATTTAAAATTTAAAAAAGTTGATTCAAATAATCAAAAAAACAAGTTCTGGGAATTAAGGTAAAAATTAAAGTGATTGTATAGGGTATTTTATATATATTTATTTAATTGGTAGTGTGTAATTAATTCTAAACTTTTAGACAGTAATTAATTATTATATTTTTAGAAAGTAAAATATTTGTTAAAATTAAGTGTGTAAGTATTAAATTTTAATTAAGCACGTAATTAATAATAATTTATATAAGAATGTTAAATAAAATAATATTATAAAAGAAAGTATATCTGATAATAAAAATAGTTCGTAAAAATAAAATTAAAAAATAAAGTATGTAAAATAAAAAATTAAAATAAAGCAAGTACAAAAATATACATTAAAAAATAGGGAGTAAATAAATAAATATAAAAATAATTAAAGGAAGTAAATTTTTTATAAAAAATAGCAAGTAAATAATACAAATAAAATTAAGGAAGTAATTTATATATTTTATTTTTATAGCCAGTAAATTTAATAAAATTTTATAGAATAGGAAGTAAAAATATTCTTATTATATAAAGGAAGTATAGAATATTATTTATATTTTTATAGTATGTAAAAAATAATCTAATAAAGAAAAGGAAGTAATATTATTTGTTTATTTATTATAGGAAGTATTTTATTCAAATTAATTCACAGGATATAAGATTATATTATTGATAAGTTTAGTTAGTATATAATATTTAATTGTTTTAGTGGGTTAAAAAATAATATTAATTTAGGATGTATCTTAAAGAAATAATTTGTTATAGGATGTATATTAGAATATAATCAAAAATAGGATGTTATATTTAAATTAATTTTAAGGAAGTTTATTATATTTTTTTATGAATTCAATTGTTTTAGACTGTATATTAAATAGTAATCTATTTCAGGAAGTAAATAAAATCTTAAATAAATATAGAAAGTAAAATGATTTTTAAAAATAGATTGTAAAAACTAGCATTTTTAATAAAATCTAAAGTGGGTAAGACAATATTATTAACTTATAAAAGAGAGTAAATTATAATTATAAACAAATAATAGTATGTAATAAAATATTCTTATTTTAGCAAGTAAAATTAATAATTAATCTCAGAAAGTAAAATAGATATTTGTGATTAATTAGAAAGTAAAATAATATATTTTATTTTAGGATGAAAGAAATTTATTAAATTATTTATAGAGTGTAAAACTATTTTAATCAATTAAGAAAGTATTTTAATATAATTAAAATGTAGCCAGTAATTAAAATCTAAATTATTTAAAAAGGGAGTTAATTATTTATTATTATTTTAAAGGGAGTATGATATTATATCATAATAAAAATATTAGGGAATAAGATATTATTATTAATAAATAATAATTTGTTAATATTACTTTTAATTATATAGTTTGTATTCAAAAAATAATCATTTTAGATAGTTGATAATATTTTTAATTTTGAAAGAAAGTTAAATATTTATTAATAAATAGTGGGTATTTTTTTATAATTATTATAGGAAGTAATATAATATAATTATTTTAAATATAGGAAGAAAGATAAATAATTTATCATTATAGATTGTATAATATTTTTCATTTTAAGTGCAAAGAGGTAATTTAATTTAATTTTGTTTTAGAATGAAAATTTTATTATTAATATTTTTAGGATGTATCTTTAAAATAAAAATATAAGCCTGTATATTATTTATTAATCTTTTGTGTGTATAATATAAATATTATAACAAAGTCTGTAAAAAATAAAACCATTTTTAGAGTGTTAAGAATTAATAATAAATTTAGTGTGTAAATATATTCATTTATTTTAAAGGGAGTAAAAATACTCATATAATAATAAAAGAATGTAAAGTTGATATTATATTATTTCAAGATAAAAGTAATAATATTAATTAACAATTAAGAAAGAAAAATATAAATCTGGATGAAAAGTTTTCAAAAGGATGGAATTCATTTTTATATTGAAAATTAAAAGCTATTTAACTTCAAATTTTAATAAATAATGTTTTTTTTTATATAATAAATAAAAAATCACACATAAAAAAAATAATAAATAAATCGAACCGAAAAAATGAAAAAAAATATATTAAAAAATGAATATGGAGCGTTATTTATATAATGAATAATTAAGTTTAATAACAGAAATACCTTCTGAAAAGATAGATTCAAATGGAATATTTTTTCAAAGGTATTTAAATAAAAATCCAATTGATCTTCCAAAATTAAAGATATAAAAAAAAAAACAATAATAACCATTTGAAATTCTTATAAATTATTTTTTAAATCCCTTCAAAAAATAATTTGAAAAATATTTATAATTTTTTTCAAAAAACAAATTATTATAAATATCTTTTCCCTATTCTTTTCAAAATGAAAATATTAGTTTTGAAAATTTCTCAATCTCTTAAATCAAATAAATAATAAATATTTAAATAAAAGTAAATTAACAGATTTAATTTTAAGTAAAAATGGAAAAATAAAAATTAATATTATTCGAAAAAATAATTTTGGTTTTTTAAATAATAAAGAAAAATATTATCAAACGTTTTTTTATAATGAAAAAGATTATTTATAAAGTTCAGAAATAGGAAAATAATTCTAACTCAGTTTTAAATATAAAAAAATGAATTTGAAAAAATAATTAAATTTTTTATATAAATTCAAAAAAGATGGAAAATTATTATTAAGGAAATTAATAAATTGTCATTACAGATTGTTAAATATATTTAAATTATTATTGTTTGATTATTATTTTATTATTGTTATCATTGGAGAATTTATTATAATATTTTTTTTTAGTTTATTTGTTTTTATTAGATGTGTGTTTTAAAAAATAGTTTTTGTAAAGTATAAAGTTTATAATTAATTAAGTAAATTTGAATTAAAAAAATAAATATTTAAACTAATAGAATATAATAATATTACATATTTTAAAAAAAAATATTAATAAAATAAAACAAAAAAATAAATTAATCCATATTATTATTTTTTTTCTTATAATTCTTATTAATTTTTCCATTAATAAATTCAACTTCTTTTCTTTTTCCTTTATCATTTTCATAAAAACCAATTCCATTAGGTTTTCCATTAACAAAATTACAAATAAATTTTTTACCATCTTTAAATTTAATTTCTCCTTTTCCTTCTTTAATTCCATTTTTATATTCTCCTTTATAATATTCATTTTCATTCCATTTATAAAATCCTTCTCCATGAAAATTTCCATTTAAATAATTTCCAAAATATTCATTATTATTTTTTTTCCAATAATAATGTCCTTGACCATTAAATTTATTATCTAAAAAATTTCCTTCATAATAATCTCCTGTTTCAAGAACTAATTTTCCTTCTCCATTTTTTTTATCATTTTCAAAATTTCCTTCATAAATATTATTATTTATTTTTTCTTTTCCTTCTCCTTCTTTTAAATTATCTTTAAAATTTCCTTTGAAATAATAATTATTTGCTAATGATATTTTTATTCCTTTTCCATTTAATTTATTTTCTTTAAAAAAACCTAAAAAAAAATCTCCTTTTGAATTTATATATTTATTAAATCCATTTGCTTTATTATTATAAAAAGTTCCAATTATAATTGAACCATCTTTATATATTTTTTTTCCTTTTCCTGTTTTTTTACCTGAAAATAATTCTGTTTGTCCTTTATATATATATTTTGTTTTTTCTATTAAATCATCTATTTTATTTTCATCTCTTTCTTTTTTAACATATTTAAATATTAATGATTCATTATATAATTTTTTTTTAAGTATTTTTTCTTCTATCTCTTTATTTGGATTTTCTTTGTAAAAATCATTCCAATTTAAATTCTCATTTTCTGATAAAATTTCATTTTTTTCTTTGTTATATAATGTTTTTTCCACTAATTCATTTTTTGATGTTTGAAGAAATTTGTGATATAAATTATTTTGGAAATTTTCAAGTTGTAATTTTAATTTATTTTTATATAAAAGTCTTAATAAATGACCTCTTATATATTTATTTAGTTTTTTTATATATTCTGGAGGAATTTCTTTTATTTGGCTTTTTAATAGATTTTTTTTATTATTATCATTATCATTGTTTTCAATAAATCTTTCATTTTCTTTTATTTCCATATTTATATACGATAAATCTTGGTTTTGATTTTCATTTTGTTCTTGTATTATTTTATTTATTATTGGATTTTTATATGATAAATCTTCTATTTTATTATCTCCTGCTTTATTAAAACAACTTGAACATTCATTTCCCATTGAAAAAATTATATTGTTTGCATAAATTATTTTTAATTTAATTTTAAATAGAATTTTAATGTCTTTAAAGAGATAATAATATTAACAAATACCTTCAATTTTTCCTTAAGTCTAACAAACTTGTAAAATTGATTAAAGTTAATGAATTATCAATAAATTATTTATTATTAAGGGAGAAACTAATGAGTGGTAATTTTTATATTTATTGTATATTGAAAGAATATATGATAAAAAATAAAACACTTGAAAAAAGAACAATTGTTTTTTATGTTTATGGAAAGAAAGTTTGAAATTATTTAAAGTATTTTACTTTAAATTATATTATTTTATTATCGAGTTATTATAATTATTTTCATATAAAAATTATTTTTTGAATCATAATGAAATTGTGCTTTTATATTTTTTTAAAAATTGTGATAAAAAATCACAAAAAAAAAAAAATGATTTCTAAAAAGCAAGTTAATAAAGATGATAAAAACCCAAAAAAATATAACAAACCAAAAAACTAAACTAAGCCTAAAATTCCTCCTTCCTCTTTCTTCAATCTATAAAAACAAAATCCAATTTTTTGAAAACTTTATTTCAAAAAAGTCATTTATAAAAATTTAAATAAAAAAGCCCTCTTAATTTTTATCCGTTAAAAAAAATAATATAATAAGTAAAGAAAATCATATAAAAGTGTGATAAATTTAAAAAAATTTAAAAACACTTTTAAAATAAAAAAAATGAAAAGTCAAAAACGAACCCAATCAAAATCAAAAAGTAAATCAAAAGTAAACACATCTCAATTAGACGACTCTGACATAGATAGAATAATAAGCGACATAACATTAAAGCATGGTCGTTCATCATATGGATTATTTGTTTCAGATAATTTTGATTCTGAGAAGAAGAAAGATCCAACTGCGAAAAATTTTGAAATTTGGAAGAAATTAAGTAAAAAATGGCAAAAATGTCCTCAAAATGAAAAAGAAAAATATGAATCTAAAAGTAAGGAAGAAAAAGAAAAATATAAGAAAGATTTAGAAATAATTAAACATTACTTTTTCGGTGATTATGAAAAAGAAGGTTCTACTGCTTATAGATTATTTCTTAATTCAAGATTAAAAGAAGCTTTTGAAAATGATGAAGATCCAAAAAAAGTTAAAAAACAAGCAAGCGAAGATTGGGAAAAAATGAGTAATGATGAAAAATATGAATGGAAGAAAAAGAAAAAAGATAATGATGATTGGTGGAATCGTGCTAAATCTTCAAGAAATATTAATGCTTATGCAGTATTTGTTCAAAAGACAATTGAAGATGCAAAAGATAAAAATGAAGATATTCCAAATTTTAAAAGTTGTGCAAAGATATGGAAAAAAATGAGTGAGAAGGATAAAAAAAAATATGAGAAATTTGCAGATGAAATGAATGAAGAAAGGAAGAAAATGAGAGAATTATTTGAAATTGCAAATGGAATTCAACCTAAAAAACCTGCTGGTGCATATAAAATATTTTTAAGTGAAAAAGCAAAAGAAGGTGAATTTCAAGGTAAAAGCAATGTTTTAAAAGAAGGAAGAAAAATGTGGGAAAAATTATCAGATGATGAAAAAGATGAATATTTGAAAAAAGCTAAAAGAATTAGATTATGTTATATTTATAAGAAAATGCTATATAAGAAAAATATGAAAAAAATTCTTCCTTCAAAACCAAAAAGCTCTTATAATTTTTTTATTCAATCTATGAAAGGAAAGTCACCTGATAAAAATGAAACTTTTTTAGAGATGTGTAAAAAAAAATGGAATAAATTAAGCGAAGAAGAAAAAGAAAAATTTGAAGATTTAGCTGATAAAGAAAGAAAAAAATATGAAAAAAAAATGGAGAAATTTCAAAATAGAGTTTTTAATATTCCTAAAAGAGCAAAAACTCCTTTTCAATTTTTTATTATGGATAAATTTAATGATTATAAAGAAGAAAATTCTGATTTTACAACTCCTGAAATTTTAAAGGAACTTGCTAAAGAATGGAATAATTTAAGTGATAAAAAAAGAGAAAGTTATGAAAATAAAGCTGAAAAAGATAGATTAAGATTTAAAAAACAAAACGTTGAATTCAAAGAATTTGGTTATTATACAAAAACCAGAGACCAAAAAGATGAAGAAAATGAAAAAAAAAGTCAGAGTCAGAAAAAAAGAAGTCAAAGAAAAAGTCAAAGTCAAAAAAAATCAGCGAAAAAATAATAAATGTCTATTTTGAAGTTTTATTATTATAATTTTTTAGGGGTTTTAATTAGTTTTTAATAATAATTTTTTTATAATTTATGAGGTTCTAACCTTTCAATTAAAATTAAAAAATTAAATTTTTTTTTATTTTTTATATAATTTCAGTGAGAATATAATTGTTCCAAAATATCATTAATAATAGAAAAATCACCATCTTCATATACAACTGCATCATAAGTTTCTATAAATTCTTTAGGTAGATTATTTTGAGAATAATTATAAAAAGCAATAGATAAAATATTTTCAATATCTTCTCTTATATCATCAAGTGCATTTATATCATTTAAATGATCTCCAAAAAAAATAACATTTAATTTTTTATCTTTTAAATTTAAAATTTTAAAAATTTCATCTTTTATAATTTTATTTTTATTAAAAGTATAAATTATTGGTTTTTTTATTTCTACAGCTTCATTGTTTTCATTATAAATGAAATCATTTGCAATTATATAAATTAATTCTTTTTCAATTAATAAATCATATTTTTCTTTTAATAAATATTTTAATTCATAAATAATTACATCTTTAATTCCGGCAGAAATTAAAATTAAAGGAATATTAGTTTTTAAAATAAAATCAAAAAAAATTTTCATTCCATTTCTAAAAAATATTTTATTTTCATTTATACCTTCAATAACCATATTATATATTTTATCTTTAGATAAATTATCATTAATCATTAAAATTAAACATTCTTCAAACCAAGAATACATAGATTTATCTCTTAAGGAAAAATCAATTGAAGTATCATTTTCAAATTTAGAATATTTTTTAAATAAATTCTTTGCTCCTTCTTTTAAATTATTTGAACCTAATTTTGATTGATCAATTACTCCAAATGAAACTCTATTTTTTTCTCCTTTAAAAAAACGTTTTGTTAATGTATCATCATAATCACATATTATTGATATATTTGATAAAGGTAATTTTTTCAATAATTCTAATTTATTTGTAAATGATATTTTTTTATGGATTATTTTTGGATTTTGGATTTCTGGATATTCTATTTCTTTTTCTGACATTTTTTTTTAATATAATAGTCATTTAAATTATCAGGAAACTTAAATATCATATTTTATGATTTGTAAAATTAGGTAATTCCTTGATTTTCTCATTTTTAATATTTGTAATTTATTCCATAACTAATATTTATTTTTCTTTAACATGACATTACTTCTTTCTTTCTTTTTCAATCTTATCCTGAGTGAGCATAATAATCCATTTCAAAAAAAAAAATTAAAAAAACTAATTTTATTAAAAAACACTTTTAAAAAAATTAATTACATTTAGTAATCATCTCCCACAGAAAAAATTTCTTTACAAGTAGGTCTTAAAATAAAAGTGTGTTCAAATTGAGAAGTAAAAGAACCTTCAACATCAGCTAAAGGAGGATAAGGTTCAACGACACCAGCATCAAATAAATATTTTAAACTTTTATCAACATTAGTTAAACCACCTTCTTCTAACCATCTAGGACAAAAAGCCATTGTAGAGAAATGTTCATCAATAAATTTAAACATATTTTTAGGTTGACTAGCTTTAATTTTAGTATTATTAAAAGCTAAAGGATTTTTCATATAATGACTCCAATCTTTTAATTCTTTACATCTTCCTTTTCCAGTAGAAGCAAAAGTTTCTATTGCATATAATTCACCTTCTTCCATTTTCATTGTATTTTCTTCATTTTTAAATAAAGGAACGCTCTTATTTCCATGTACTCTAAATCTTCCTAATGTATGACCACATAAATCTTTTATTGGTTTTATTTTATGATATTTACCATTTAATTCTATTTCATAACTTTTTATTATTTCTTCTATTGCTCCTCCTATTTCGCATAATCTAGCATCAATTCCTGATAATTTAATTCCTTCATTTGTTGCTTCTTTACTTGCTTTTAATAAATTATCATATATTGGATTAAATGCTACTGTGAAAGCACAATCTATTATATATCCATTTATTTGAGTCCCAAAATCTAATTTCATAACATCATTTTCTTTTAATATTGTTTCATCACCAGAATTTGGAGTGTAATGTGCTGCTATATTATTAAGGGAACATCCTGTTGGAAATGCTTGACCGCATTCTGTTAAATTTGCATTTGTTATAAATTTTAACATATTTTCTATTTTCTTACACATATCTATCAATTTAATTCCTGGTTTTATTATTCTTTGGGCATATTTTCTTATTTGTCTATGACATTCTCCTGCTTTTCTCATTGAGCTTAAAGTAAATAAAATATATTTTTCTAATTCTTTCTTCTCTTCTGAATTGCTTCGCCATATATTTTCTGGTGGATATTCCATTATTATTCCTTCACTAAATTCTGATAATGAAAAATATTGCTCGTCTATTGATTTTGTTATTGGTATTGTTTGGTTTGTTTTTTTTTCTTCCCAATTACCTATTAAACGAAATTTTGAATTATCTTGATATGATGATGTTGATATTTCTTTATTTTCTTCTTCTAAATTATCTTTATTTATTATTTCACGATATGGATTTTCTCGAAAAGGGGTTTTTTCTGTTACTGAATTATTCTCTGAATCAGTGTTTGCATATTTTGGAATATATTCTTTTTTATGCTTTTTCTTTTGGGGTATTGGATTTTCATTTATCTGAATTTTACTTATTTCTTTTTTTTCTTCATTTTTTATCGGATTTTCAATTGTTTCGATTTCTGTTTTTTCTGGTTCTTCTGTTTTTGATTTATTTTTTTTCTTTGATTTTTTCTTCTTTTTCTTTTTTTCTTCTTCTCCTTCTCCATTTATATAGTTAACTAATTCATCAATGTCCATTTATTATTGCTTACAATAATATGATTATTTCCCTTTAATTTAAATTTTATTTTTTTTGAATAAAAAAAGTAAAATATAGTAATAATTAGATTTTTATTGTAAATACTATTTAAAAAGAAAATTTAAATATAAAAGAAAGAAAAAAGTTAAAAATTATTGAAGTTTTTGAAGATATTCTTGAATAGCTCTTTTATATTCATCATCTTCCTCTAACATATCAGGGGTTAATTTTTGTTTTGTACTAGGATCACAATGATTATTTTGAATGTAATTTAAAATTGCTTCTTTTTCATAATATATTCCAGAAGGAGTGAAAACTGGATTTTTCATATAATTTTGAGTAATAGGACAAATTCCCCATTTTTCTGATTCAATTGATTCATTATTTATTATTTCTCTATATCTTTCATTATGATAATCTTCTTCTGCTTCTTTTTTATTTTCATTGTTGTTTTTTATATTGTTTTTATTTGCTTTATTTATGATTGAATGTAATTGGTTGACTTGTTTTATATTTATTACTTGTATTATTTCTTTCATGTCTTTTTTCATATTTTTTATTTTTTGCTCTATTTTTTTCTCTTCTGTTCTTATTATCTTTTCTAATTTTTTTCCTTCAGTTGATACTTTTTCTATTTTTTTAAAAAATTTCTTCATTTTATTTTAATACATTTATTCCTATTTTAAATATTATCTATAAAATAGTGATAAGAACAAAAGTAAAAATTATATAGAAATTAAATAATATATTAATTAAAAATTATATATACAGAAAATGTTATATAAAAAAAATCTTAATGGAATTTTTTCTTGTTTCATTATAAGGGATAAAAAGTAATTATTTAATTCATTGATCTTCAAATAAAGGATTTCTTGAATCAACAATTTTAATATTACAACATCAAAAAGTAAAATAAAAAATGAAAGTTAAAAAGTTAGAAAGATATCAAAATTTAAGAAGATAAAATTCAAAAAGACCAAAAATCCTGATTATATAGATTATGAAGGATGGAAATAATGTTAAAATGAAAAAAGAAAGTGCTTCTTCAACTCAGAATAATTCTAAAAATTTTTTGTAATGATTTAATTTTGAATTAGATAAAATTTAAAAAATGTGATTTTTCTATTTTATATGAATATGTTTTGGGATGATATATTTGCTTTTTAATTTAATTTATTTATATGTAAATTTTATTAAATGAAATAATTTTAGATTTTATTTTGATACATTATTTTTGAAAATGTATTTCTTTAATATTAATTAATGAAAATATATATATTAGATATTAATAAAATTAATTAAAAATCCTTTGATAAAATAAATGAAATTATTAGATTTGACTAATAAAAAAATTTCACCTAATTCGAAACTAATAAAACAATCAAATTCATTTTCAAATCACAAAAAAGAAATTAACGATAACATAAATTTCCAAGAAAATAATATAAAAGAAAATGAAATAGAAGAAAAATCAAATGATAATAATAATATTTTAGTAAAGAATGGTATGAGTAAAGAAATTTATGAAAGATTAAAAAATGAAAATGTAAATTTTATTCAAACTTTATTAAGATTAAAGGAAAAAAATGCTAATGTAAATAATTTAAAATGTCCTTTTATTACTCCTGAAAAACCAAATAATTATTTGAATAAATTATTAAATAAAAGTACAAATAATAAATCAAATAATTCAATATATAAAAAATGTTCTATTCAAATAACTCCTTTAAATAAAATAATAAGAGAAAAAGATATACCAATTAAAATAACTACTTCATTAAGAAAAAATAATTTATTAGAAAATAAGAAACAATCAAATAACAAAAGTGAAATTATTTATCCAAAAAAACCAACAATTTTAAAAAATAACAATAACAATAATAAATTAATAAATGTAAATAAAACAATAGATATAAATAGTAGTAATATATTAAATAAAAATTCAATAACCAAAAAAGTAATCAAACAAAGAACTTTAAGTGCAGTTCCTAATCAAAAGCAAATAGATAAAATAAATAAATTAGTAAATAATAAAAATAAAAGAAATCAAGATTTTAAAAGTTATAATAGTTTAAATAATACAAATTCAACAGGTGTTACTAATTTATCTATTAATCCTAATAATGAAATTCCTTCTGCTGTTATTAATTTATTTGATGATTGTCCTTCTGAATTTGATTATAAAGATAATGTAACAAAGAAAATGAATAAATATCAATTTAAACAAAAAAGATTATGTAATAATAATTTTTAAATATTTATTTTTTTATTCCAATAAACAAATAAATATAAATTTAATATGTAATTAAATTTTAAATATTTTATAAATTAAAAATGTCATCAATTAATTTATTAGAAGAACTAAATCAGAAAATAGAACAATTAGAACAAAGTGTGAATGTATTAAGAATGAATTTATCAAAAGAAACTTCAGAAATGAATGAATTACAAAAACAATTAACAGATATTAAATCAAGATATGATATGAAAAAATTAGAAGTCTCACGAATAGAAAGTAAAATAAAAGAAAAATCAAAAATATGTAATGAAGCAAGAGCAGCATGTGATAAAATAATAGATAATACATCTAAACTTTTACAAGCAGTAAATAATGAAGTAACAAATAATAATTTAAAATAAAAATATAAAATTTATTTTTATTATAAGAAGATTTAAATAAATAAATATAATTTCAATAGAAAAAAAAATAAAAAAAAACCAGAATTTAAACAATTTTAAATAATAAAAACTCAAAAAAACATTTTATATAAAATATACAATAATTAAAATAATATCAGCAATAGCTAAAATTGCAGCTAAAAAATATAAAAGACATCCATGACATTTAGCAACTCTAATCATTTGATTTTCCATAACCTCAGCTTGACCCATTTTATGATGATCATCATCAATTTTAACATTTATATTATCTATTCTTTCTCCTTGTTCTTTTACTGTTGTTCCTGCTTGTTCTATATTACGATTTGCTTCTCTTATATCTTTCCCTATATAATCTAAAATTCTTCCTTGATCTTCTATTTGTCCTATTTGATTTTCTAATTCTTTTTTCTCTGTTTTTTCCTTTTCTATTCCTTTTAATTTCCCACTTTTTAATTTTTCCAAATTTTCATTTTGAATTATCTCATTTTCTAAATTATCTACTTTTTTCTTTAGTGATTCATATTCACTTTTCTGAACTCTTAATTCTCCTTTATCTACATTTTTATCATATATCATGTTATTTTCTATTTTATTTAAATTTATCTTTATTGATGATAACTCTTTTCTTAATTCATCTATTTGAATTTTTGCTCTATAAGGGTCATTGGAGTTTATTCTATTTAATTGAGAATTTATTTTATCGTTTATACTTTTAATATTTCTAAATAATGTATTTGTGTCCTCCATATAATTCTTTTATTAATAATTATATTGAAATACAAAATTATAAAAAAAATTTAAAACATACCCTCTAAAGTTTTTTATTAAATAAAATAAATAACTATTCTAAAACTCAATATACCAAAACAATTTAACTTTGTTCAAGTAAAAGAGTTTTAGTAGGTTGATCGCAAATTTCCCTACTTCCATAATATTGAATAGCACCAGGGAAAGCAAACATATCATCTCCTTTAGCCCAACTTTCTCTATTAGCAGCATAGAATTTGAAAGGTTTTCCTTCTAATTCAACAAGAGCTTTTTGAATAACTGGTTTCATTTCACCTCCTCTTTTTTCCATATTCATCATACTAGTTAATGGGAAACCACCAGCATGCCATTCTTCAGCAGGTCTCTTTAAGTTACTTACTATTGCCATTTGACCAGTTTTTTTCAAAGCAGCAAGAATCATTGCTGTTCTTCCTAATGAATAACAATATGTGGCATCGAAGTTACTTGGGAATGCACATCTACCTTCGTATCCGAAGAAATGATGTACAGCACTGAATGGTACTTTACTTCCTCTTTGTTTAAGAACTGCTTTTACTACATCTGATACTAATTTCTCAGTTTCAATTGCTGAGACATTAACATTTCCATGTGGATCTCTATCAAGAAGTAATTGTTTTGCTATGTTTTCAGGAAGAGTTTTAAATGTTTCTCCAGCTGCTTTACTGACATGGGAAATAACAAATTCACTTTGAGCTTTAAAGTCAGTTAATTTAGCATATTCAGCACCATGAGCTGCAAGTAAGTCATTTAATTCAGCAATTAAAACTCCCATTTCTGGAATAAATTCAAGTAAACCTTCTGGAATAAGAACAACTCCGAAATTAAAACCAGCTTTTGATCTACATTCTACCATATCTGCAATTTGACCAGCAACTTGTGCAAGAGTCATTTTTTTAGCTTTTACTTCTTCAGAGATAATTGCCCATGTTGGTTGAGTCATTAAAGCAACTTCTAATGCAATATGTGAGGCACTTCTACCCATAATTTTAACAAAATGCCAATATTTTCTTGAGGAAATAGCATCTCTTTGAATATTACCAACTAATTCTGCATAAGTTTTAGTAGCAGTATCAAATCCAAATGAAGTTTCAATATATTGATTTTTTAAATCACCATCAATAGTTTTAGGAACACCAACAAAAACAACATTACTGTTTTTATCTTTGAAGTATTCAGCCATTAAAGCAGCATTAGTGTTAGAATCATCACCACCAACAATAACCATAGCATCTAATTGAAGTTCAGTAATAACTTTATAAGCTTGAGCGAATTGATCAGGGGTTTCAATTTTAGTTCTTCCAGAACCCATAATATCGAAACCTCCAGTATTTCTATACATATCCATTAATTCAGGAGTGATTTCAATATAATTTTTATCAAGAATACCACCAGCACCTCCTTTAAAACCAATAAGACAACTTTCTTTATTTCCTTCTTTCAAAGCATCAAATAAACCAGCAACAACATTATGACCACCAGCAGCATTTCCACCAGAAAGAATCATACCAACTCTTAATTTTCTATGAATGTCAGGACTATTTCCTTTTGAAATATCACAGACTGGTTGACCATAAAGATTCTTAAAAAGTTTCTTTAATTCTGCTTGGTCTGCAGGTGCTTCTGTTTTTGGACCATCTCCTATTTGAATTGCATCTAAATTTTTTATAATATCTGGAATAATTGGTTTAAATTTTAAACGATCTTTAAATAAGGGAGTCAAGTTCTTAGTAAAGTCTACTTGCTTTAATGAACGAGTTCCTTCTAAAAATTTTGTTTGGAATGAATATCCTTCAGATATGAGAAGCATTACTATTATGAGAAGTCCTTTGTTCATTTTTTTATTTTATAAATTTTTTTATTTTTTTTCTGGTTTTATAGTTTTTTATCCATGTTTCTGGTGTATATGAATTATTTATTTATTTGATTTTTTTGGAGAAATTTTAAAAATGTTATTTTTTCTAAGGAAGTATATTTTTAATTTAATTTATTAATAATAACAATTAAATTTTAAAATTTTAATGAAAAAAAATAGAAAATATATAATATTAAATATTATAAAATTGTAATTATTAATAAAATTTTTTAATTTTTATCTTTTATACTTTTGGATAAGTTGTTTTACAGAAAAACTTATAGAAAGAAAATCAATCTTAAAAAATGTAATTATTTTTTCATTATTATAATTTCTTTAATAAATGGAGTAATTTATCTGGTTATAGATTATAAATCTAAAATTTTTAGATTGTTCATATCTTTCTTTTCTAATTTAATTAAACAATTTTAACAATTAGAAATAGATAAACCCCGTTTTTTAATTATCTTTTATGTTTTTATTTCCATTTTAATAAGTGAATTTTTAAGTGGGAAGAAAGAAAACTTTTTTTCAAAATATTTATTTGCAAATAACCCAAAAAGTTTTCTAACTTTATTATAAAAATTTTCAATATGAACTTTTAAATGACGTTAAGTTCCATAAATTTTTTCACATAAATTGAATATATGAAATTTAATATGGATTTTTAATTTTCATCTTTTATTCAGTGAATTAAAATTTAAAAAACGTTTTTTAAAAAAATGATTGTAAAATGTATTAAATAAAATTTTTAATTATATTAAAGTTATTTTATAAATGCAAGAAAAAATAACTCATTTAGTTAGATTGATAAACCCAAATAAGAATAAAAAACCGAAATTAATCATACCAAAATTAAAAAAACCAAAAAATAACAAATTAAAGTTATACTTTCCAAAAACAACACAAAATCAAATTGTACTCAAATTTTTATCAAACAAAAACAAAAACATCAAAGAAAATAAAAAAGAAAATAATATTTCTAATATTAAAGAAAATTATATTGGAATAATACCTGAAATGTATTTGTATGAAGAAGAAAAGAAATTAATTTCTCCTTTTTCAGTTGAAAATATAATATTGTATATAGATGAAAATTTAGAAAAAAAAAATTATGATTTTCAAATATATAAAAGTGAAAATTTAAACGTATATATAAATACATTTTCTGACATTTCTCAAAAAAATTGTTTTGGAATTACCAAATATAAAATTTCAAAAGAAGAACTTTACAAAGATTTAAATAGTAAATATAAAGTAACATTAGATGATTTTTCTGATATTTTTTCAATCCCGGAATTTAGAAAAGAATGGGACAAAAACGTTTATTCTTTTGAAATTTTACAAAATTTAGAAATATCAAATGAAGATAAAAAAAAAGGTTTAAATAAATCATTTATTCAACTTCAAATTTTTAATTCTCCTGTTTTTGGTGTTGATAAAAGAGAAATGTTGGATAAAAAATTTTCAATAAATTATAATGATAAATTATATATTTATCAATCATCAATTTCAGAAAAAAAAAATTTTGAATTAATTCCACAAAAAGAAAATATTGTAAGAGCTTTTACTTTAATTAATTGTGCAAAATATTATGAAGATGAAAAATATTTATATTTAAATGCTTATTATCAAACTGATATGAAAATTCCTATTCCAGATACTTTTCTTCAATTAACTGTTCCTTTTACAGTTAATAATTTTTATAAAAAAAGTTTTGAATTTTTTAGAAAATTCATTCTCGAAAAAAATAAAAATATGGTATAATAGTATATTTATATATCATTAATATTTTTTATTACTTTTTCTTTTATATAATAAATTACAAAAATATATTAATCATAAATATTAAATAATAATTTATCTTTTTTAAATGTTTCACTTTAATCTTCAATGATTAACAACTTTATGAAACAATGAAATAAATAATGAATTTATATTTATTATTAATGGCTTTATATTTGGTTATTCATCATTAATCCTTTCTTTCTCAAAAATGTTTTGCGTTAACTTTCGTTTTTTAGTTAATGTTTTTAATTTTTTTTTTTAAAATTTTTAAAAACTAAAAAAATGGAAGTTCAATTAATATACAAAGACAATTCTTTTGTATACACTGTTTCTCCGTTAATGCCAATATCTTATTTAAGGGCTTTATCTCAAAAATCTTTTAATATCCCTGAATTTTCAATTAATTTATCTTACCAAAATAATAACATTGAAAAAAAATTTAATGAAACTTCATTGAAAGAATATTTTAAAAAAAATTCAAGAATAATAATAACTGTAACTGAGGCTGAACCTAAATGTTTTATTAAAAATTTACTGAGTTCTACAATTGGTACTTCAACTCTAAAAAGTACTAAATTATCAAAATTAATTCAAGAAGAAAAAAAATTAGTAAAAAAAAAATTTGATTTTTTTAAATCAAATCAAGAAGAAGATTTTTTTGAAGAAAAATTAAAAAAAGATAAATGTCAAAATTGTAATAAAAATCCAATAGATTTTTTCTGTAGAGAAGACTGCAAATTTTTATGTAAAAACTGTAAAAAATTATTACATTCAAATCATAGAATATTAACATTAGAGAAAGGAAATATAGAACAATTTATTTATAATTATAAAAAAGAATTATTAAAAGAAGTTCAGAATCAAGAAAATGATATTAAAGATATAATAGAAAAATCAGGGGTTGAAAGAATTAATGATAAAATTGAAGAAGTTTATGATATTTTAGCGAAAATAGGGAAATTAGAAAAAGAAATAACTGAAAATTTTCCTTGTCTTCCTATTGAATCTATAAGTAATAATGATTATAATGAAATTAGAAAAAAAATATATTCCATTGAATTAAATTTTAATAAAAAAAATCCTTATTGTTTTCAAGATAAAATTTCTTTTTTTAAACAATTACAAAATGAAGATTTTAATATTAATGATATAAATAAAGATATTGAATCCATTAAAAAAAAAATTGATTTTCAAGATATGTTATATGAAGTTTTAGAACAAATTGGAGATAATTTTAATTATTTACATGATGCTTTGAATGAAATATGGAATGGAAATAAAACTAATATTTTAACTTTTTCTCATGAAATGGATAATTTTATTAAAATTATTAAAAAGAAATTTAATCTAAATAATAATAATAATGAGGAAGAAGAAGAAAGTGAAAATTTAGAAAATGAACTTGATGAATTATTTTTAGAAAGCAAAAAATTTGGAAGTAATAATTTTAATTCTAATATGATTTTACCAAAATTATTAGTTAGAAAAAGAAATGAAAAAGTAAAAAGTGAAGATAATAATTTTCCTTTATTTAATACAATGAATTTAGAAAGAAGAAGAAGAATTAATATAAATGATGATAAAAAATCTGTTTCTTCAAGTGAAAATTCTAGTATAAATACTCCAAAAAAAAATTTAAAAAAAATAGTGTCAAAAAATTCTTTAAGTGAAAGATCTAAAAAAGAAAGTGGAAAATTAAATAATTTCAGAAAAGGTGACTTTAAATTGGATCAAGTTTTATTAACTGAAAATGAAAATGAAGACAATGGACCAAAAAGACCTCCTAAAAGAAATTCCATTAGAATGAGTATTTTTATTAAAAATATGAATAAAGTTGATAGTTTAAGTCCATCAAAAATTATGAAAGTAAAGAAAAAAAAGAAGAAATATTAAAGAGTTATATATAATATATATATATATATATATTAAATATAAAAAATAAATAATTCAAAAAAATAACAATAATATTTAAAAATTTAGATAATAATAATCATAGAAAATAATAATTAATATATTAAAAATAAGGTAAAAAAGTAAATTAACTCCTTCAGTACCGGGAATTTCCAAAAAAATTTTTTTATACTAAAT
>JAEEGK010009659.1_pt1 | contig 22470 bp, 22 predicted proteins | sample 8958771 | NCBI WGS metagenome assembly JAEEGK01 (sample SAMN16246547, study PRJNA631951) | gut metagenome | biome: gut microbiome; feature: rumen; material: SC-attached | host: Bos | place: Iran: Karaj | collected 2018-10 | reverse complement strand
TGTCGTCGAGAACCTGCTTGATGAGCGGGTGGTCACTGTTGAGCACGATATTCATCGAGTCGGGCATCTGTCCGTAGAAGCCCATGCCGGCCTGGAACTTGCTCATTTCCTTCATACGGCGCATCCACTCGTTCTGGGTGATGATGACCGGACGGGCCTCGCTGCCGAGGGCGTCGACCTGGACCATGAACTCCGTCTTATCGAGCTTTGGCAACTGCGAACGGAATACGGCTGACAAATTGTCACTGTCATCGGCACTGAGGTCGCTCTTGGGAGCATCGCTCTTCACGATGAGGCGGTCGATGATATCGCTGTCGACACGGGTGAAGCGGCTCTTCTCGAACTTCTGTTCTAAGGTCTGGATGGTTGGCACGTCGAGCTGGCCGTCTAAAAGCAGCACGGAGTAGCCCTTGTCCTGGGCAGCCTTGATGTAGGAATACTGCTCCTCCTTGTCGGTGGCGTAGAGGTAGATGAGCGTGTCGTCCTTGTCCTTCTGCGAAGCTTCAATCAGCGTTTTGTATTCATCGAAAGTGAAGTACTTGCCATCGACATCCTTCATGAGCGCGAAATCCTTGGCACGGTCGTAGAAGCCCTCCTCGCTGAGGATGCCATAGTTAATGAAGAGTTTCAGGTCGTCCCACTTCTCTTCGTACTCCTTACGGTTGTCGTTGAAAATGGCCTTCAGACGGTCGGCCACCTTCTTAGTAATGTATGTTGAAATCTTCTTCACCTCACGGTCGCTCTGCAGATACGAGCGGCTGACATTCAGGGGAATGTCGGGCGAGTCGATGACGCCGTGGAGCAGCGTCAGGAACTCGGGCACGATGCCCTCCACCTGGTCGGTGACGAATACCTGGTTGCAATAGAGCTGAATCTTGTTGCGCTGCAGCTCGATGTTCGACTTGATCTTGGGGAAGTAAAGAATACCCGTGAGGTTGAAGGGGTAGTCGACGTTGAGGTGAATCCAGAACAGGGGCTCGTCGCTCATGGGGTAGAGCGTGCGATAGAACTGCTTGTAGTCTTCGTCTTTTAACGTCGACGGAGTCGACGTCCACAAGGGAAGGGCGCTGTTGATGATATTGTCCTCCTGGGTGTCGACCATCTTCTTCTCGTCGGAAGACCACTCCTGCTTCTTGCCGAAGGCTACGGGTACGGCCATGAACTTGCAGTACTTGTTGAGCAGCTGTTCAAGTTTCGAGCGGTCGAGGAACTCCTTTGAGTCGTCATCGATATAGAGGATGATGTCGGTGCCGCGGTCGTCCTTCTGAGCCTCGTCAATCTCGTAGGCAGGCGAGCCGTCGCAGCTCCACTTCACAGCCTTGGCATCGTCTTTGTAGGAGCGGGTGATGATTTCCACCTTTTTGCTGACCATGAAGGCCGAGTAGAAACCGAGTCCGAAGTGGCCGATGATGTTGTTGGCATTGTCCTTGTACTTCTCGAGGAAGTCGGTGACGCCTGAGAAGGCTATTTGGTTGATATACTTGTCGATTTCCTCCTCGGTCATGCCGATGCCACGGTCGCTGATGGTGATGGTGCCTTTGTCGGCATCCATATTGATGTGCACGGTGATGTCGCCCAGCTCACCTTTGAAGTCGCCGCGCTGCTGGAGCGTCTTCAGCTTCTGGGTGGCGTCGACGGCATTGGAGATCATCTCACGCAGGAAAATCTCATGATCACTATAGAGAAACTTTTTAATGACGGGGAAGATGTTCTCTGTTGTAACCCCGATGTTACCTTTTTGCATAGTTCTGCTTGTTGTTTGTTCGTTTACAACACCAAGCACTGCAAAAAGCGTGCCAATTTTACGGCAGAGAAGCCCTGAGTTCCCAGAAGGCGACGGCTGAGGCGGCAGCGACGTTGAGGGAGTCGACGTGATGGGACATCGGGATACGCACGACGTAGTCGGCAGCCTGAATGGTAGCAGGTGCGAGGCCATCGCCCTCAGTGCCCATGATGATTGCCAGGCGGGGAACGGTCTTCAGCTGGGAAGCATCGAGGGGAATGCTGTCGTCGGTGAGGGCCATGGCGGCAGTCTTGAATCCTAAGTCGTTAAGACTGCTTATAGGGGCATCGAGCCACGTCCATGGAACAAGGAAGACGCTGCCCATAGAGACGCGCACGGCACGACGGTTGAGCGGGTCGCACGATGAGCGGGTGAGCAGCACGGCATCGATGCCCAGGGCGGCTGCCGAGCGGAAGATGGCGCCGATGTTGGTGGTGTCGACCACGCCGTCGATGACCACCACACGGCGGGCATCGCGGCAGACGTCGGCAACGGGCTGTGGCGACGGCCGGCGCATGGCGCAGAGAACGCCCCGCGTCAGGGTGTAGCCCGTCAGCTGCTCGAGGAGTTGTCTCTCACCAGTGTAGACGGGAATATCGCCGCAGCGCTGAATGATGCTGCGAGCGTCGCCCTCGATGTGACGACGCTCGCATAGAAGTGCAGTGGGCTGGTAGCCGGCATCGAGCGCCACGCTGATAACTTTCGGGCTCTCGGCAATGAAGATGCCCTTGGCTGGTTCAAGGCGGTTGCGAAGCTGTGCCTCGGTCAAGGTGCTGAACACCTCGACGCCGGGATGCGACAGGGATGTTATCTCGATGACAGCCATTTAGAACTCGTCGCTGGTGTAGGCCAGGGGCAGTCGGCGGCAGTTGTACTGCGAGGCCATAATCTCGCCGTAGGCACCGGCAGAGCGGATGGCCAGGAGGTCGCCGCGCTTGGTGCGGTTGAGGTCGACCTGCTTGGCAAAGACGTCGGTCGACTCGCAGATGGGGCCGACAACGTCGTAGGCTTCTGTCGGCTCGTCGCTGCTGATGTTCTCGATCTTGTGGTAGGCCTGATAGAGGGCAGGACGTATGAGGTCGGTGAAGCCAGCGTCGACGATGGCAAACTGCTTGACGGCCCCTTTCTTAATAAATAAGGTACGCGTGAGAAGTGTGCCGCATTGTGCGACGACGGCGCGGCCTAACTCAAAGTGGAGCGTCTGGCCTGGACGCAGCTTCAGCTTCTTGGCGTAGGTATCGAAGTAGGCCTTGAAGTCAGGGATAGATACACGGTTAGGGTGCTCGTAGTCGACGCCGAGACCGCCGCCGACGTTGATATGCTCCACGCGGATGCGGTGACGCTCGAGCTCGTCCTGCAGTTCGTTGATACGGTTGCAGAGAGCCTGGAAGTCGCCCATGTCGAGAATCTGACTGCCGATGTGGAAGTGGAGTCCGACGACCTGGACGTTCTTCAGCTGGCTGGCGTGCTCGATGACGGGCACCATGTCGCGCATGGCGATGCCGAACTTATTCTCGGCCAGTCCGGTGGTGATGTTGGCATGGGTGTGGGCACCTACGTTGGGGTTCAGTCGGAAGGCCACGCGGGCCACTTTGCCCTTGGCGGCAGCCAGCTCGTTGATGACCTCGAGCTCGGGGATGCTCTCGACGTTGAAGCAGAAGATGTCGCGGTCGAGCCCGATGTTGATTTCCCAGTCGGCCTTGCCGACGCCGGCGAAGACAATCTTCGAGCCGGGGAAGCCAGCCTTGACGCAGGCCTCAATCTCGCCGCCGCTGACACAATCGGCACCCAGGCCTGCCTCACGGATGATGGTGAGCAGGCGTGGGTTGACGTTGGCCTTGACGGCGTAGTGAACGTGCCATCCCTCGTGACGGCTGGTCTCGGCGTTGATGGCGCGTAGTGTCTGTCTGAGCAGTTCTGTGTCGTAGTAGTAGAACGGTGTCTGGATTTGCTGGAACCGCTCTACGGGGAAGTTACCTTTCATCTGTCAAATTAAGAATTAAAAAGGTTGTCGCTGAGGCTCTGCAGGGCGCGGCGCTTGTCCTCCTCCTTGATGAGGAACGAGATGTTGTAGTTGGAACCGCCGTAGCTGATCATGCGCACGGGGATGTTCTTCAGGGCATCCATGACGCGCGTCTCGAAGCCGATGTTCGACCAGTCGAGGTCGCCGACGACGCAGATGATGCACATGCCGGTGTCGACGGTGACGGTGCCGTACTTCTTCAGCTCGTCGACAATCTCGCCGAGGTGTGACGAGTTGTCAATCGACATTGAGACACCAACCTCGGAGGTGCAGACCATATCGATAGGCGTCTGGTAAGATTCGAAAATCTCAAAGACCTTGCGCAGGAAGCCCGTGGCCAGGAGCATGCGGCTCGACTTGATCTTGATGGCGATGATGTTGTCTTTGGCGGCGACGGCCTTGATCTTGCCGTACTCCGTCTGGTTGGAGATGGTGGTGCCCTCGGCATCGGGGTCCATCGTGTTCAGCAGGCGGACGGGGATGCCGGCGTACTTGGCGGGCTGCACACACGTCGGGTGCAGAATCTTGGCTCCGAAGTAGGCCAGCTCGGCAGCCTCTTCGAACTGCAGCTGGTGGACGGGCTGCGTCTTGTCGACCACGCGCGGGTCGTTGTTGTGCATGCCGTCGATGTCGGTCCAAATCTGAATCTCCTCGGCGTTCAGAGCAGCTCCTATGAGCGAGGCGGTGTAGTCGGAGCCGCCGCGCTGCAGGTTGTCTACCTCGCCGTAGGCATTGCGGCAGATGAAGCCCTGGGTGACGTAGACCTGCTGGCCCTCGTTCTCCTGCATGACGGCCTGCAGCTTCTCCTTGATATAGACGGGGTCGGGCTCGGCGTTCTTGTCGGTGCGCATGAAGTCGAGGGCGTTGAGCAGCACGGCCTTGATGCCCTGCTCCTTCATGTAGTTCACCACCATGTTGGTAGACATCATCTCGCCCTGGGCCACGATGGCCTTCTCTTCGAACGAAGTGAAAATCTCCTTGGTGAACGAGCGGAGGAAATTGAACTCCTCCTTCAGGAAGTCGCGTGTGGTCTGCTTCGTCTCGTCCTGGGTGTAGAGTTCCTCGACATGCTTCATGTACTTGGCCTCCAGACGGTTGATGACCTCGTTGGCGCCGTCGGCGTTCTTCTTGTAGAGGTAGTCAGAGATTTCGACCAGTGAATTGGTTGTTCCCGACATGGCCGAGAGTACGACGAAAACAGGCTCGCCCGACTTGACGACGAGCTGCGTTACTTCCTTCATTCTTTGTGGCGTGCCTACAGAGGTGCCGCCGAATTTCATTACTTTCATAATCAATATGTTTTTATCTTTTTACTTTTTTACCTTTTTACTTTTTTACCTTTTATCAATCCTTCAGTTCTTCTTCGGATAGCTGCATCTGGTTGAAGTCGTTGGTGACTTCCTCCAGCCGCTCGTCGCTACAGCGGTAGACGATGCCGGGATACTTGTTCAGCAGCGTGCGGTTGTGGGTGGTCAGGATGACGGCGGTGCCCCGAAGCGAAATCTCGCGCAACAGCTGGATGATGGTGTCGGCCGTCTCATAGTCGAGGTTGGCGGTGGGCTCGTCGGCAACGATGAGCTCAGGCGCGTTCAAGAGGGCACGGGCAATGCTGATGCGCTGCTGCTCGCCGCCCGACAGCTCGTGGGGCATGCGGTCTTTCTTGTCGGCCATGCCTACCTGTTCGAGCACCTCGTCAATGCGGTTGTTGATACGCTCCTTGTCTCTCCAGCCCGTCGCCTTCATGACGAAGCGCAGGTTACGGTAGACGCTGCGGTCGCTGAGCAGCTGCAGGTCCTGGAAGATGATGCCCATCTTCTTTCGCAAGTCCTGTACCTGCTTGCGGCGGATGGTCAGGAGGTCGTACTCGAGGACGGTGGCTTCGTCGGCCTCGTCGATGTCCATTTCACCGTAGATGGTCTTCAGCAGCGAACTCTTGCCTGAGCCAACCTTTCCGATAAGATAGACGAATTCGCCATCTTCAACGTGAAAGTCCACATTGCGGAGCACGGTGTCGCCGTCCTTATGGTAGACGTTGACGTTCTTATAATTTATCAGCACCATGGGATTTACGATTTACGATTTTCGGTTTACTATTTATTCCATTGTGCCGGCAGCCTTGGCGGCGCGGCGCTTCTTGTCCCAGTTGGGGTCGTGACGCTTGGCCAGTTCGGCGGCGACGTCCTCAATGCGCAGACCCTTGCTTGTGAGCAGTACGATGAGATGGTACATCATGTCGCTGACCTCATAGACCAGTTTCTCGTTAGAGCCGTTGGTGGCCTCGATGACGGCTTCAAGCGCCTCTTCGCCCACTTTCTGAGCCATGCGGTTAATGCCGTCCTTGAAGAGCGAGGTGGTGTAAGAGCCCTCGGGCATCTCCTCGTGGCGGCGGTTGATGAAGTCCTGAAGCTCGGTGAGGAAGAGCAGCGGATTCTGGTCGTTGTCCTCGCCCCAGCAGGTGTCGGTGCCCTTGTGGCAGGTAGGGCCGTCGGGTATAGCGCGAACCAGCAGTGTGTCGTTGTCGCAGTCAATCTTGATGTCGACCAGGTTCAGGAAGTTGCCGCTGGTCTCGCCCTTCGTCCACAGACAGTTGCGCGAGCGGCTCCAGAAGGTGACCTTCTTCGTCTTCACGGTCTTGTCGTAGGCCTCCTTGTTCATATATCCTAACATCAGGACGTTCTTCGTCTTAGCGTCCTGGATGATGGCAGGTACGAGACCGCCGCACTTGTCAAAGTCTATTTTCATAATCTTACGTTTATTCCTTCGTTCTTTAAATATTGTTTCAGTTCGGGTATCGGAATCTCGCCGAAGTGGAAGACGCTGGCGGCCAACGCTGCGTCGGCGTGACCAAGCGTGAATGCGTCGCGGAAGTGCTCTTTACAACCTGCTCCGCCACTGGCAATGATGGGTATCGACAGATTATCAGCCAGCTCGCGCAGAGCCTCGTTGGCATAGCCTTCCTTCACGCCGTCGTGGTTCATCGACGTGAAGAGAATCTCGCCGGCACCACGCTCCTGGGCCTCGTGTGCCCACTCGAAGAGCCCGCGCTCCGTACGCTCGCGGCCACCCTTCAGGTAGCAGTGCCATCCATCCTCGTCGAGTCGGGCATCGATGGCACAGACGCACACCTGACTGCCGAACCGACCGGCTATTTCGTCGATAAGCTCAGGGCGACGGATGGCGGCGCTGTTGACGCTCACCTTGTCGGCTCCAGCATAGAGCAGACGCTCCACGTCGGCCAGTTCATTGATGCCGCCGCCTACGGTGAAGGGGATGTTGATTTCAGCAGCCACACGGGTCACCATCTCGGTAAAGGTCTTGCGGCCCTCAAAGCTCGCTGTGATGTCTAAGAAGCACAACTCGTCGGCCCCCTGGTCAGAGTAGGCTTTGCCCAACTCCACAGGGTCGCCAGCGGAACGCAGGTTGACGAAGTTCGTGCCCTTGACGGTCTCGCCGTCCTTCACATCTAAACAGGGTATTATGCGTTTTGCGAGTCCCATAATTCTTTCAAGTTGATTTTACCTTCGTAGATAGCTTTGCCGAAGACGACGGCAGGGATGCCTGCTGCGTCGAGGGCGCGGATGTCGTCGATAGATGAGACGCCGCCGCTGGCTATGAGGTGCAGTTGCGGGTAGGCCGTCATCACGTCCTTGTAGAGCCCGATGGCGGGCCCTTGAAGCGTACCGTCCTTTGATATCTCCGTGCAGAGCACGTTCCTGACGCCGGCATCGATGTATTTCTTAAGGAAGGGCAGCAGGTCTTCGGTGGAGTCCTCCTTCCAGCCGTTGATGCTGATCTTGCCGTTGCGCACATCGGCGCCGAGAATCATGCGGTCGGCACCGTATTTGTCGAGCCAGCCCATAAACAGCTCGGGCCGGGTGACGGCTATCGAACCGACGGTCACCATACTGGCTCCAGCCTCAAAGGCCTTCTCAATGTCCTCGTCGGTCTTGATGCCGCCGCCGAAGTCAACGATGAGCTGGGTCTCAGCCGTGATACGGCTGAGCACAGTACTGTTCACGATGTGCTTCGACTTGGCGCCGTCGAGGTCGACGACATGCAGCCGCTTGAAGCCTAACTGCTCGAACTCCTTGGCCACTTCGGCTGGGGAGTCGCGGTAGACGGTCTTACGGTCGTAGTCGCCCTTGGTCAGTCTGACGCACTGGCCTTCGATAATGTCAATGGCGGGAATCAGTTCTATCATAGCGCTAAGAAGTTTTTGATGATCTGTTCGCCCACGCGGCCGCTCTTCTCGGGGTGGAACTGGCAGGCGTAGAAGTTGTCCTTGTGCATAGCGGCCGAGTAGGGCTGAATGTAGTCGGCCGTGGCGATGGTCTCAACGCACAGGGGTACATAGAAGGAATGTACGAAGTAGACGTAGCCGCCCTCGATGCCCTGCATCAGCGGCGACTTCGTGTCGTAGAGCTGGTTCCAACCCATGCACGGCACTTTGTCCTCGTGCTGCTGGGGCTGGAAACGCTTGACCTCGGCATCGAACACACCGATGCAGTCGACGTCGCCCTCCTCGGAATGGCGGCACAGCAGCTGCTGACCTACGCAGATGCCCAGGACGGGCTGCTGCAGCGAGCGGATAACCTCGTCGAGGCGGCGGGCCTTCAGGTACTCCATTGCCCCACGGGCCTCGCCCTGTCCGGGAAACAGCACGCGGTCGGCCTTCTGCAGCTGCTCGGCATCGTCAGTCAGCAGCGGCTCAAGACCTAACCGCTTCAGGGCGTTCACCACCGAGTAGATGTTTCCCGCGTTGTATTTTACGATTGCTACGTTCATTTAGCTAAAGATGATTGTCTTGTTCTTGTATGTCAGTATCTTGCGCTCTATGTGCTTCTGTACAGCGTGACTCAGTACAATCTTCTCCAGGTCCTTGCCCTTCAGCACGAGACTCTCAGGCGTGTCCTTGTGGGTGATGCGCGTCACGTCCTGTTCGATGATGGGACCAGCGTCCAGCTCAGCCGTCACGTAGTGGCTCGTGGCACCGATAATCTTCACGCCGCGCTCCCAGGCCTGATGGTAGGGCTTGGCACCGACGAAGGCTGGCAGGAATGAGTGGTGGATGTTGATGATGTGGTGCGGATACTCGGCTATCATCTCGTCGGAGATAATCTGCATGTAGCGGGCCAGGACGATGAACGAGATGTCGAGCTTCTTCAGCAGTTCCATCTCGGCCTGCTCAACCTCGGCCTTGTTCGAATGGTCCTTCTTGATGCTCCAAACGTAGTAGGGAATGCCGAACTGCTCGGCGACGTAGCGCAGGTCCTCGTGGTTAGAGACGATGCAGGGAATCTCGCAGGCAAACTCGCCGGCCTTCCAGCGCGCCAGCAGGTCGTAGAGGCAGTGGCTCATCTTCGAGACAAAGATAGCCATCCTCGGCTTCTTGTCGCTGTAGTAGAGCGAGAACTTCATCTTGTAACGCTGGGCATAGAGCGTAGTGATATATTCGTAGATTTTGTCGCGTGGAATGAGGAAGCCCTCCAGCTCCCATTCAATGCGCATGAAGAACATCCCGTCGAGCTTGTCCACGTATTGGTCGAGGTACACAATGTTGCCCTTGTTGTCGGTGATGAACTTCGTTACTTCCGTGATAATGCCCTGCTGGTCAGGACAATGCAGAAGCAGAATGGCTGTCTGTTTCATTTAGTTTTCTTTCCTTTTTTGCTTTTAATCGTGCAAAGGTACTAATTTTTCTCCGAAACGGCGCATTCTTTTTATCTTTTAACAATACCATTGCGATTTCGCGAACCGTCACTGCGATTTCAGGGGGTTCTTGGAGCCTCCCCCCTCATATCTATGTCCCCCCCTTTGGGGGGACTGATATTGAGGGGATGCGAGGCTCCATGGAAGGGGGCCTGCTTGCAACCGGACCGCCCCCAGTTTTTGCAGGGGTGGTACTTCCAAGCGTGTTGAAAGGCACGGACAAAAGCGACGTTACGCGCCGTCAAAAGTGTTCTTTAGCGGCAACTAAAGTTAAAACTGCGTCAACGGACGATAAAACTGCGCCAATGGATAATAAAACTGCGCCGACGGATGATAAAACGAAGCCAATGTTTGGTAGTTTCTTTTCTTGTAACAGAAGGGTCGGTAACAGTCGGTTCAGCGTGCGGTAGTCGCAGTCGGCGGCGGTGGTATCGTTGCAGGCGGCGAGCAGCAGGAGTAACAGGGTGGTGAAGCGACGGGGCTTCATCTGGGGTGCAGACAAAGCTTATTCATAGTTATGACACAAATTTCTTTATCAAGGCGATGAAACGTTCACCGTATTTCTGGCGCTTATGGTCGCCAACTCCCGGTATGAAGCCAAACTGCTCGATGGTGACCGGCTTTTGTGTGGCCAGCGCGTGGAGCACCTTGTCGCTAAAAACTATATAAGGTGGGAAGCCCTCCTCGTCAGCACATTTGCGGCGCAAGGTACGCAGGGCATCAAACAGCTTCGGGTCTTCGACACCCGTTGTCGGGGGCATTCCCGGGATGGTGATGGTGGGAATCTCTAACGTCAGGCGCTGTCGGCGTCGGCGAGGCTCCTCCTTGACGCTACGGTCGATGACGCACAGGGCGGCCTGCTTGCGGCCATAGAGCACATCCTCGCCCAACGGCGTGACTACCGTGCGGCGGCCTTCGTTGTAGACTATCTCGAAGAACCCCATCTGCATCATCTGCAGCAGATAGTCGTTCCAGTCCTGAACACTCAGGTCGCGCCCCACGCCAAAGGTCTTCAACTGGTTGTAGCCCTTCTTGACGACGGTCGACGAGTTCATGCCCTTCAGTATCTCGGTGATGGTCGACAGGCGTGCCTGCTCCTCCGTACGCTTCATGGCACTGAGCGCCATCTGGACGTATTTCGTGCCGTCGAACCGTTGTGGCGGATTCTGGCATACGTCGCAGTTGCCGCAGTCGTGGTCGGTCTGTTCGTTGAAGTAGCTCAGCAGGATACGCCGGCGACAGACACCCGACTCGGCGTACTCCCTCATGCGTTTCAGCTTGTCCATATTGACGTCCTGCTGACCGCTGGCCTTGGCAAACTCCGTCAGCTGGATGATGTCGGCGATGGAATAGAACAGCACGGTGTCAGCAGGTGCTCCGTCGCGCCCTGCACGCCCAATCTCCTGATAGAAGCTCTCGATGCTCTTGGGCATGTTGAAATGAATCACCCAGCGGACGTTGCTCTTGTCAATGCCCATGCCGAAGGCGATGGTGGCACAGACCACCAGCAGGTCGTCGTTCTTGAACTTCTCCTGCGTCTCGTTGCGCTCCTGGTTGGTCAGGCCGGCGTGGTAGGGGAGTGCGTTGATGCCCTTGGACCTCAGCGTGCGCGCAACCTTCTCTGTAGTCTTCCGGCTCAGGCAGTAGATGATGCCCGCATCGTAAGGACGGGCCTTGATGAAGTTCAGGATGTAGTTCATCTTCTCAGCATCACGGAAGCCGCGCTTGACGGTGAGGCTCAGGTTTGGACGGTCAAAACTTGAAATGAACTCACGGGCACCTTTCAGTTTTAACTGCTCAATGATGTCGTGGCGGGTAATCTTGTCAGCGGTGGCCGTGAGGGCCATAATGGGCACGTTGGGGAACTGCTCACGCAATTGCCCTAACTGCGTGTATTCAGGGCGAAAATCGTGTCCCCAGTGGCTGATGCAGTGGGCTTCGTCGATGGCAAACAGCGAGATTCGCATGCGGTTAAGCAGATAGGGGATCTCCGTCAGCAGCTTTTCGGGTGAGATATAGAGAAGCTTCATGTCGCCCGACATACACTTTCGGCGGATGATGGTATCGGCATCGGCCGAATTGTCGCTGTTCAGTGCGGCTGCCTCTATGCCGTTCGACTTCAGCGTCTCAACCTGGTCCTTCATCAGACTGATGAGCGGCGACACGATGACGGCTGTTCCCTCCATGGCCAAGGCCGGAATCTGGTAGCAGATGCTCTTGCCGCCACCTGTTGGCATTAAGACCAGAGAGTCGTGTCCCGACATGACATTTCGGATGATTTCTTCTTGGTTCTGCCGGAACGAAGAATATCCAAAAAAGTTCTTCAAAAGTGCTAATATTTCCATGCTTTTTCTCTAATTCGGCACAAAAATACAACTTTTTTGTAAAAAAAGGGAATTTTATTTGGAAATTATTTGAAAAATTCTTATATTTGCACTCGACAGAAGATTCAATTATTCTTTTTGGGCATATGGCAAAGTATAACATTACTGAAAAGAAAGAGAAAGAGGCTCACTACAGAAGTATGGTGAGCCCTAAGCTGATGGACGAGATGAAGGAGAAAATCCTTAACATTATCGTCATGCAGAAAAAGTACAAGGACAAGGACTATTCGGCCAAAAAGCTGGCGGAGGACTTGGGGACGAACACTCGTTACGTGTCGGCAGTTGTCAACGTACGCTTCCACATGAACTACGCATCGTTCGTCAACAAGTATCGCATTGAGGAGGCGATGTCTATTCTGGTTGACAAGCGCTACCAGAACTTGAGGATGGAGGAGGTGAGCGATATGGTTGGCTTTGCCAATCGGCAGTCGTTCTATGCGTCGTTCTACAAGATTATGAACATGACACCGCGCGACTACCGCCTCAAGCATTTGCAGCAGCACCCGTCGCAAGCGGCCAAGAAACCAAAGAAGCATAATCCTGAATGAAAGACTTCTGTTATACAGACGAGCGTTTTGCAGATTTGCAGATGCTTCGTTACCGTCTGACGGGATTTGAACAACTATCATTACAGCAGAAGACTCTTGTTTATTACTTATCGAAAGCAGCACTGTTCGGGCGCGACATAACGTTCGACCAGTACGGCCGTTATAATCTCCGCATTCGCAAGATGCTGGAAGTGGTCTATACCGACATGCGTATCGACCATGATACCGATGACTTCCGAGCCCTCGAACTTTACCTGAAGCGTGTCTGGTTCTCAAACGGTATCTACCACCACTACGGCTGTGAGAAGTTTATACCTGGCTTCAGCGAGGATTATCTGCGACGGGTGCTTCACGAGGTGGAAGCCTGCCGCCTGCCGCTGAGCGAAGGACAAAGCGTGGACGGTCTGTGCGACGAACTGTTCCCTGTTATCTTTGACCCGCAGGTGCTGCCCAAGCGCGTGAACAAGGCCGACGGCGAAGACCTGTTGCTCACTTCAGCCTGCAACTTCTATGACGGTGTGACGCAGGCTGAGGCTGAAGACTATTACAATAGCAAGAAAGATAATCAGGATCAGCAGCCACCGTCTTACGGTCTGAACTCCACGCTCATGAAGCGTGACGGTCAGATTTTCGAGGATGTGTGGAGTGCCAACGGACGTTACGGGAATGCTATTCGCCATATCGTCTATTGGTTGCGCAAGGCCGCTGAAGTGGCCGAGAACGACAGCCAGCGCTCTGTTATCGAGAAACTGATTGACTATTACGAAACGGGCGACCTGCGCCTGTTCGATGAATATAGCATCAAGTGGCTCCGATGTCTGGAGGGTAGGGTGGACTTTATCAACGGTTTCATCGAGGTTTACGGCGACCCATTGGGACTGAAAGGCTCGTGGGAGTCGCTTGTAGAGTACATCGACGAGGAGGCTACTCACCGCACACGTACTATTGCACTGAACGCACAGTGGTTTGAGGATCACTCGCCTGTCGACCCGCGTTTCCGCAAGCCTATAGTAAAAGGTGTTTCGGCCAACGTCATCTGTGCTGCTATGCTTGGCGGTGAGGAGTACCCTTCAACGGCCATAGGCATCAATCTGCCCAATGCTGACTGGATTCGGGCCCAATATGGCTCGAAGAGCATCACCATATCGAATATCACCGATGCCTACAATAAGGCAGCTCACGGTAGTGGTTTCAAGGAGGAGTTTGTCATCGATACCGAGACACTGGCGCTCATTGAGAAGTATGGCGACGTCTGCGACGATCTGCATACCGACCTGCACGAGTGTTTGGGACACGGGAGCGGACAGCTGTTGCCGGGTGTTAATCCTGATGCGCTGAAAGCCTATGGTAACACCATCGAGGAAGCCCGTGCCGACCTTTTCGGGCTTTACTATATTGCCGACCTCAAGCTCGTTGAGTTAGGTTTGGTTCCTGACGCTGAGGCCTACAAGTCGCAGTACTACACCTACATGATGAACGGCCTGATGACTCAACTTATCCGCATTACACCAGGCAACCAGATTGAAGAGGCACACATGCGCAACCGCGCCCTTATCGCCCATTGGTGTGCCGCCCAAGGTTCAGTGGTTTCGCTTATTAAGCGAAACTCTAAAACATACTTAAAGATAGACGATTACGCCGAATTGCGAAAGCTTTTCGCGAAGCTACTTGCTGAGGTGCAGCGCATCAAGAGCGAAGGCGATTTTGAGGCTGCCCGCGACCTGGTAGAGCGCTATGCCGTCAAAGTAGATGCCGACCTCCACGCCGAGGTCTTGGAGCGTTACAAGCGCCTGAACCTTGCTCCCTACAAGGGCTTCATCAATCCGCAGATGTTGCCCGTTCTTGGCACAGACGGAAAGATAACCGACATACAACTGAACTATGCAGAACCGTATGCTCACCAGATGCTGCGCTACAGTTCTGAGTACGCAACGCTAATATGAATGAGAAAATCAAGGAAATCAAGCAGTCGTTCCGCCTGATGATGGATGGCTCTGTGGCTCAGTCAATGCGCGACAAGGGCGTTGACTACCACCTCAACTGGGGTGTCACACTTCCCAGACTGCGCGAAAAAGCCGATGAAATCGGCAAAAATTACGATTTGGCCATCGCCCTGTGGAAAGAGAATGTCCGCGAGTGCAAGATTCTGGCCACAATGATTATGCCGCCCGATGTCATTTTGCCCGAGGTGGTTGACATTTGGATGGAGCAGACAGAGACCGTTGAGATAGCCGAACAGGCCTCGATGAACCTCTATCAGTATTTGCCCTATGCCCCCATGAAGGCATTCGAATGGATGGCCTCTGACAAGGACCTCTATCAGCTTTGTGGTTTCCATGTTCTCAGCCGACTCTTCATGAATGGACAAGAGCCTAACGAACGTGGTATCAATGAATTTCTTGATCAATCTCAAGTGGCACTTCAATCCCAAAACGTGACTGTTCGTAAGGCTGCTCTCAATAGTCTTAATCGCTTTGCCGACCTCGGTTTGGTCTATCAGCGTCTGGCTGAAAATATACTCCGTCGCCTATGAACGAAATCATCACTCAGATTAATGATGTACTTTGGACGTACATCATCATGGTCGTTCTCGTTTGTTGCGGCATCTGGTTCACGTGGCGCATGCGCTTCGTACAGTTCCGTATGCTCGGCGAGATGGTTCGTCTGCTCACAGATGTTTCCGTGGCTGAGGTATCTGACAGCACACAGTCTGCCCAAAAGAAGCACATATCCTCGTTTCAAGCGTTTGCAGTCTCTGTTGCGTCTCGTGTTGGGACAGGCAATCTGGCAGGTGTCGCAACGGCCATAGCCGTCGGTGGTCCCGGTGCCATCTTCTGGATGTGGGTAATGGCGTTGTTCGGTGCCGCCACCGCCTTTGTTGAGTCAACATTGGGACAACTCTTCAAGCAGCACGATGGCGACTATTTCATTGGCGGCCCGGCTTACTATATCAGTAAGGGTATGCGCTACTGCTCGTGGAAACCCATGCAAAACAGCGGGCGATGGATGTCAGTTCTCTTCGCTATCCTTATTACAGCGACCTTCGGACTGGCCAACAACACGATGCAGGCCAATACGATCTGCGGCGCTATAAGTCAGGCTTTCGGCTGGTCGCCTGTTGCTATTGGCGTGGTCATTACCGTATTGGCGCTGTTCGTTGTGTTCGGCGGTATCCGTCGCGTGGCCAGCGTCAGCGCCGTTCTTGTCCCGCTGATGGCTATCGGCTATTTCTTACTTGCTGTCTACATCGTCGTTGCCAACATCACAGTCGTGCCTCACGTCTTGAAGGTCATCGTCGAGGATGCTTTTGGCTTCTCACAGGTAGTCGGTGGCGGTATTGGAGCTGCCATGATGAACGGCGTGAAACGCGGACTCTTCTCGAACGAAGCAGGTGAGGGTAGTGCGCCTAATGCTGCCTCTACAGCCGATGTTACTCATCCCGTAAAGCAGGGGCTCATCCAGGCACTTGGCGTCTTCACCGATACACTGCTTGTCTGCTCGTGCACGGCCTTCATTATCCTCATCAGCGGCCTGTATCAGTTGCCAGAGCTCAACGGTATCAACTTGACACAAGCCGCTCTTCAGTCAGAGATTGGTGCTTCAGGTCCCGCTTTTGTTGCCGTTGCCATCTTCCTCTTTGCCTTCTCCAGCATTATCGCCAACTACTATTATGGTGAGTCTAACATCCGCTTCATGACAAAGAGCAGAAGCGTGATGACCGTCTACCGTCTCTTCTCGGGCGGCGTGATGGTGATGGTGGGTGCTCTCGTAACCCTTGAGATGGCTTGGAATATGGTTGACCTCTGTATGGCTCTGCTCACAGCCTGCAACCTCGTGGCAATCATTGCTCTTGGCAAGTATGCCTTTCGCCTGCTCGATGACTACCGACGTCAGAAGCGACAGGGAACCCGCGATCCGCAGTTCCACCGCAATCAGATACCGGAAATTGCTGACGGGCTGGAGTGCTGGGAGTAATCAGGCACGATAAATCCACCGCAAGAGTGCATTTACCCAGCGTATGGAGATGCGGAACCAACGATTGGAGCTGACTGGTTTGCCACCAAATCGCAATATGAATTCGCGATAGGGATTGCGCGAGAAGGGGAGTCCGACATCGAGAAAACAGATATGCTGGTAACCGCGTGCGTGGGCGTCCTTGATAGCGTGCCATAGCGTCAGTTCGTCGGGATGCAGCATCGCATACGACTTGCGGCGGAAAGCCATATACCATAGGTAGGCGTTTTGCTGGCTGTAGGCCGTAGCAGAGCAGCCGATGATATGGTCGTGATAGCGTGTCAGATAGAGCCGTCCGTGCCCTTCCTGCTTCATCTGTTGGAAAAATTTTTCGTCGGGGATATAGCGCTTGGGCTTCAGCCAGTGGTGGTGTTTTAGCAGTTTCATAAACGCCTGGAAGTCTGCCTCGTCTTTTACCTCGTCAGTCACTACACCTTTGGCGTAGGCATTGTCGATGTGTTTCTGTAGACGTTGCGAGATACGCTCTTCAGGCGTGTGGCTGTGCAGCGAGTTGTGTATGTTCATCCAGTGCACTGGGAAGAACTGCCGTTTTTTCAGCTCGCGATAGCCGAACATCTTATGGCTGAGGTTACTGATTTCGATATAGAGCACCCGATTGCTGAGCTTGCTCTTCAACGCATCGAGCATATAGCCGAAGAGCGTGCTGTCAGAATAGCCCTCGTGCCGGTAGCTGAAGACTCCTTCGCCCAACAGTCGGCAGTGCATATATAAATAAGGTGGAAACCACGAAGTGCGATAGCGCACGATGGCCAGCAGATGAGCCAGCACCTTACCATCTGATGACTGAACCACCACCATATAGGGCTTCTGGCGGGGTGTCTTCCTCGCTATCTCAAAAAGCTGCCGACTATGGAAGAAGTTGCTGTTGTCGAGCTGTGGCAGGTCTTTTTGGTCAGTAATAATATGGGTTGATGGTTCGTTCACGCGGCAAAGTTACAAAATAATTGGTAATTAACAACTGATAATCGTTTTTTTTTTCGTACCTTTGCTGCCACAAACAATAAAACGACTTATGACAGATTTCAAAGACTTGGCGCAGATGCGCCGTTCGCACCGGAAGTTCACTGAGCAGGAGATAGACGCTGAAGACGTGCGCCTGATTCTTCGTGCAGCCCTGATGTCGCCCACCTCAAAAGGCCAGCGAGCCTGGCAGTTTGTAGTTGTTGACAATAAGACGGATATCGAGAAAATTGCCGATGCAAAGGATCTCGGCTCTCAGTTCCTGAAAGGCGCACCGCTGGCTATTGTGGTGCTTGGCGACCCCGTACAGAATGACTGCTGGGTCGAGGATGGCTCCATTGCCGCCATCTCGATGCAATATCAGGCTGAGGATCTCGGGCTGGGCAGCTGCTGGATTCAGATGCGTGGTCGTGGTCTGACTGACGGCACAACGGCTGATACCGTTATCCGAGGTATTCTCGACATCCCAGAGAATCTTTGCGTGCTTTGCGTGTTGGCTATTGGCCATAAGGCTGATGAGCGTAAGCCTCAAAACGAGGACAAGCTGAAGTGGGAGAACGTTCATATAGATAAGTTCAGAAATGATTAACTACGACTTACGGCAGATTAAGACCATCATCTTCGACATCGATGGCGTGCTGTCGGCTGAGACCATTACTCTCTCTGCTGACGGTGAGCCACTGCGAACGGTGAACATCAAGGACGGCTATGCTATTCAGCTGGCTGTTAAGATGGGGCTTCGTATTGTCATTATGACGGGTGCTACAACCGAAGCCGTTCGTTTGCGCTACGAACGGCTGGGTGTTGAGGACATCTATATGGCATGTGCCGTGAAAATCAAGACCTATGACGAGTTTCTGGCTAAATATGGCCTGACCGACAGCGAGGTTATCTATATGGGCGACGACGTCCCCGACCTTGAGATTCTGCGTAGGGTAGGTTGCCCTGTCTGTCCTCAGGATGCCTGTCCGGACGTGAAGGACGCCTGCTTGTATGTCAGCCCCTATCGTGGCGGCTATGGCTGTGGTCGCGATGTCATTGAGCAGACGCTTAGGGCTCAGGGTAAATGGTTAAGCAGTGAAAAGGCATTCGGATGGTAAGTGACTATAGAATCATACTGGCAAGCAATTCGCCACGCCGCCGTGAACTATTAGCGGGACTGGGCCTCGACTTCGAGGTTCGCGTGCTGCCTGACATCGACGAGAGCTACCCTGCTTCGTTGCCAGTAACAGAAACGGCGGAATATATTGCAGAGAAAAAGGCTGCAGCCTATCAGCAGACGATGGCTGCCGACGAGTTAATTATTACAGCCGACACCGTGGTCATTGTCGACGGCGAAGTGCTGGGCAAGCCTGCTGATGCTGCTGAGGCGCGTAGTATGCTTCAGAAACTCAGTGGCAAAACTCATCAGGTGATAACAGGCGTGTGCTTGACGACACGCAGACAGACTGTTCATTTCTCAGTGGAGACTGATGTGACGTTCAAGCAACTCTCTGACGACGAGATGAGCTATTACATAACAACATATAAGCCCTTCGACAAAGCCGGGGCTTATGGAATCCAAGAATGGATTGGTTATATAGGCTGTACGGGCCTGCGTGGCAGTTACTATAACGTAATGGGCTTGCCCGTACAGCGTATCTATACTGAATTGCAGGCGTTTTAGTCGTCGGCGTAGTCTTCAAGACTGTCGGCGGTGATTTCTTCGTCCTCACCACTGAGGTCCATCATCGTCGAGTAGTTGTCCTCCGTGATTTCGTCATCGTCAGGATCGTCAATCTCTACGTCGTCCTCGTCTGGCTTGTTGTAGTCGTCCTCAATCTCGACATCCTCGTCCTCTTCGTCGCCCTCTTTAACAAGGTCTTCATCATCCATCGACGAGAACTTCATTCTCGGCTTCTCAGCCTCAGGCTTCTGTTTGGCAAAGATGGCCTCTACCCACGAGCCCTTCTCAACCTCGAGCACATCGTAGCCATCGGCAATCTTTTTCTCGTACATGCCGCCTTTCTTATGCAGACGGTCCTTGGGCAGCGTAGTGGTCGAGATGTCAAAGCCACTCTCAATAATGTCCTTGATGCTCTGCGACAGAGAGTCCCAGCCTCCGCCGAAGTTGCGGTCGAGCACCTCAACCAGCTTTGCAGCCGAAATGTGGCGGATGTTCTCGTAGGTGAGGTCGGTGACGCGAATGATGGGGCGCTTCTTCAGGGCCCACGTCACTCTGACACTCTCGTCCAGTTTTACCAGAGCCACCTTGTAGCCCTGCTTCTCATATTTGGCCTTGACGGCTTTCGAGTCGTCTTTGACTTCTTCAATCATAAAAGCACTGCGGATGATGTCCTGATAGTGGCGCACGTTCTCACGCACGTCAGCATCCTTCTCAGCACCTTCCCAAAGGCGGAAGACGTCGTTCTCCTGGATGTCCCACACACTGCTCTTCGTCAACGTCTTAAGCGTCAACATGTTATTGCCTTCTGAATGTTTAGCCATATACTTGTAGATTTGATTTCGTCTGCAAAAATAATCAGATATTTTGTGTTTTACAAGTTTTTTGGCTATTATTTTCAGTTTATCGGTAAAAAAGTCGCTGACCCGTTAATTCTCTTCGCTTTCAGGTGGCTTTCGTAGAAGAATGAAAAAGAAACGCCGCTCCTGCAAATATTACAGGAGCGACGCTTCTTTTGTAATGAAGAGGGTGAACTACTTCTTGCTGTCAACAGCGCACTGCTCGATGGGCAGACAGCGCTTGTAGTTCTCGATGTAGCGCTCGAAGCCGGCAACGTCTTCGGCGGTGGGAGCGATAGAGACACCCGTATTGCCTGCGAAGACAACCTCCTCGAGATAGTCGGCAAGATTCATGCCCTGATTATTAATAAGGTAGCCGGCTAGCAGGGCGATTCCCCAGGCTCCACCTTCGCCGGCAGTCTCCATTACGCTGATGGGGCTATTGAGGGCGGCAGCAAGCATGCGCTGACCAACGCCGGGAGTCTTAAAGTAGCCACCGTGACCGGTAATGCGGTCGACGCGAATCATTTCGTCCTTGAACAGAATGTCGTTACCAATCTTCAGTACGCCGATGGCTCCGTAAAGCTGCGCACGCATGAAGTTAGCAAGGTTGAACTTGTCGTTAGCCGAGCGTACGAACAACGGACGTCCCTCTTCGAGACCTGTAACAGGCTCACCGCTGACGTAGTTGTAGGCCATCAGGCCGCCGCAGTCGGTATCGCCCTCAAGGGCTTTGTTGAAGAGCTTGCCGTAGAGCTCGTTCATGTCGACGGGCATGCCGAGCAGTTGCTGATATTCCTTGAACAAGCCCACCCAGGCATTGATGTCGCTGGTACAGTTGTTGCAGTGAACCATAGCCACAAGGCTACCGTCGGGCGTGGTCACCATGTCAATCATCTCGTAGGGCTTCGACAGGGGCTTCTCGAGTACAATCATCGAGAACGACGATGTACCGGCTGAAACGTTACCCGTGCGCTGCTTGACGGCATTGGTTGCTACCATACCCGTACCGGCGTCACCCTCAGGAGGACATACGGGGATGCCTGCCTTCAGGTGCCCAGAGACATCGAGCTTCTGAGCTCCCTCGGGAGTGAGGAAACCGGCGTTCTCGCCAGCATTCAGCGACTTAGGCAGAATGTCGAGCAACTTCCAGTTGAAGCCCTTCGGGGCAATCAGCTCGTCGAACTTGCGCACCATCTCGGCATCATAGGTCTTTGTAGCGGGGTCAACAGGAATCATACCTGAAGCATCGCCCACACCAAGCACGAACTGTCCCGTTACCTGCCAATGGACATAGCCAGCCAGAGTGGTCAGATACTTGATGTCGGCAACGTGCTCGTTATTGTCGAGAATACACTGATACAGGTGGCTGATGCTCCAGCGTAGAGGGATATTGTAGTTGAACAGTTTACTGAGCTCTGCTGCAGCCTTGCCGGTATTGGTGTTACGCCACGTGCGGAAAGGCACGAGAATCTGCTGCTGCTCGTTGAAGGCCATATAGCCGTGCATCATGGCTGAGAAGCCGATGGCGGCCAGTGTCTCAATCTCACAGTCGTACTGTTTCAGCACGTCCTTGCGCAGTTCGGCGTAGCAGTCCTGAAGTCCGTACCAGATAGCTTCGATACTATAGGTCCAGAGTCCGTCGACGAGCTGGTTCTCCCACTCGTGACTTCCCTGTGCAATAGGCTTGTTCTCCTCGTCGATGAGGACGGCCTTGATGCGAGTAGAGCCAAACTCAATACCGAGAATGGCTTTACCTGCTTCAATAGTTTTTTTAGCACTCATTATTATTTTGCTTTATTGTTTTACTTGTTCTCAAGGATCAGTTCAAAATCCCATTCTTCGCCAAAACTAAATGCATGGCCACCACTTTTTTCTGTTTGCCAATTCTTTTCGCCAAACCAATCCTCTTTTGAAAGAATCTGGTTACCTATGGAGATTGATACAATATTCTCCCATAAAGGTGTATGACTTGGCACTTTGGTATCCCTTATGAGGTACTCAACTACCAGATGTTCTTGCCTATGAAGTATGGCATAAGGTCCTTCTGTTGTAGAAACAGCAATAACAGTATCACCAGTGTGTTTCATATAATGAATGCCTTCTTTAAATTCAATTGTAACAATACTGTCTGATGCATTTCTAACTTTATAGATAGCTCCAGAACTAGGATCGCATGATTGCAAGCAAAGCACAACTACTACTAAAAAGAAAGAAAAGAGGGACTTCTTCATTTCAATGGGATTTGTAACTGCTACTTGGTGTTATTTTGGAAATACAGAGCCACAGAGTGATTACAACTCTGTAGCTCTGTTTTTGAATAGAGTATTAACACAGTGCCTTGTTAAGCATGTAGTACACCTCGTTGTTGCGGAGTGTCTGCTTGAAGTCGGCGATGTTGGTCTGCTTGTTGATCTTGACATACTCGATGCCCAGCATCTCGGCGAAGTCCTCCCAGTACTCCTCGTTGATGTCGTAGGAGAAGGCTGAGTGGTGAGTACCACCGGCGAGAATCCATGCAGCGGC
>JAEEGK010009657.1_pt1 | contig 22473 bp, 18 predicted proteins | sample 8958771 | NCBI WGS metagenome assembly JAEEGK01 (sample SAMN16246547, study PRJNA631951) | gut metagenome | biome: gut microbiome; feature: rumen; material: SC-attached | host: Bos | place: Iran: Karaj | collected 2018-10 | reverse complement strand
GTCCCTTATGGCGTCCTGCGCCACGCCGGCGCCGTCCCCGTCGTCCTGCTGTCCGGCCGCATCGCCGACCGCGACGCCCTGGCCGCCGCCGGCTTCGCCCGGCTCGTCCAGGCCTCGCCGGACGACCTCCCGACGGCGGCGGCCATCCAAGCAAAAACCGCCGCAGAAAACCTGCGGCGGTCCATTCTTTCAATAATTCCGTGAAGATCTAGGCGAGCTTGACGGCTGTACCGGAGGCGGTGACCATCAGCATGTTGCCGTTGGCGCCCAGCACTTCGTAGTCGATGTCGATCCCGACGACGGCGTCGGCACCGACCTGATAGGCGCGGCTCTCCAGTTCGCGCATCGCGTTGTTGCGGGCGTTGACAAGCTCTTCTTCATAAGAGCCGCTGCGGCCGCCGACAACATTTCGGATGCTTGCGGCGAAATCGCGGAGGAAGTTGACGCCTTCAATGACTTCGCCGAAGACGACACCCCGATACTCGGTAATGGTGCGTCCTTCGATGGTGGGTGTGGTGGTAAGAATCATAGTCGTTTCGATTTGTTTACGCTAATATAGCAAAAACAATCTTAACAAGCATCCTTCCGCTTCATCAACGCTATTAATCAGTAAGTCAGCGATTGGTTGCAGGCGATCCCCAGAAAGGAGGATGGACCAGTGTATCAGGTTGAATTTTAGGCAAATATAGAAACAATTCCTTAAACGACAAATGTCCAGCCCGACCGGGCTGGACATTCATGATTGCGGCTGCTTGGGGACTATACCCGGGCGCCGGTGACGGCGTATTTCTCCTTGAGGAGCTCCACGACGGGGAGCATGGCCTTCGGGAACACCTTGCGCAGGTCGATCTCGTCGCTCTCGGAGAGTACCTGCTTGAGGGCGCGCATGAAGTTGTCCTTGATCTCGGTGGCAAGGTTCACCTTCACGATGCCGTTGGCGATGGCTTCGCGCACCTGGTCGTGCGGGATGCCGGAACTGCCGTGCAGCACGAGCGCGACCGGCGTCGCGGCGTGGATGGCGGCGAGGCGCGGGATGTCGAGGTGTGGCGGCTGCTTGTAGAAGCCGTGCGCGGAGCCGATGGACACGGCGAGCGCGTCCACACCGGTGCGGGCCACGAACTCGACCGCCTGCTCCGGCGTCGTGAAGCCGCCGCCCTGCTCCTGGCCGAGCTTGGCCACGTAGCCGAGCTCCGCCTCCACGTTGGCCCCGTAGGGCTTCGCCATCTCGACGGCCTTGGACGAAATGGCCACGTTTTCGTCGAACGGCTTCTCGGAAGCATCGATCATCACGGAGTCGAAACCCTCGTCCAGGCAGCGCTGGACCAGCTCCAGGCTGGGGCCGTGGTCCAGGTGGATATAGCCCTGCAGGCCGTAGTCCGCCAGCACCTGGCGGCCCATCTTGTAGGCGGTGTGGAGCCCCATGTAGTCGATGGAAGAGCGCGTGAGCTGCAGCATCACGGGCGCCCCGGCCGCCTGGGCGGCCTTGGCGACGCACACGAGGGTCTCGTAGTTATAAAAGTTGGTAGCCAGAACCGCGGTTTTCCTGGCCTGGCAGTCGTAGAGTACTTCTTTGATGGTTTGCATACTATAAAATTAGAGTGCCGCAAAGGTAGCCAGATTCCGCCTTTTATTCAAGAAAACAGAGTTTTCTTTGCCGAGAATCATTATATCTTGGGAGGGCTCCGGGGATAATTCCGTGCAGTTTTGTACATTTGTAATGTTACGTTCATGACCCTTCTGCGTTTATGGGTAAACGGATGTGAAATTATGAAGAGACTCGTCATCTTTCTTGCTCTCCTGCTCCTCCCGCTCGTGGTGCTTCCCGCCCAGGAGTTGAGGAAGGAATGGCGTGATTATTATCGCGTTGCCCGGAAAGACCGGCCGCGCGAACAGATTGAAAAACTTCACCTGATCAGGGCGCTTGCCCTGGAGCGCCGCCTGCCGGGCGAATTGCTGGATGCTTGCCGGAGGGAAGAGCGCGTCTTCTCCCGCATGAACTGGAAGGGGCAGGATTCTCTCCATCAGGCCCTGACCGAGGTCATCGAGTCCTACGGGGAGCCTCTGCTGACCTGGCGCTGGCTGGATGAGGACTGGGAGTATGCCAAAGCCAACCAGGCGGAGCTGGGCAGAAGGCGTAACCCGGAATTGCAGCCCCGTCAGATCCCTTACCTGCAGACCCGGGACCTGGACGATATCGCCGACGATTTCGAGTGGATCCTGTGGGATCGCCTGACGAAAGATCTTTTCCTGGGCCCCGACAGCGAGGAATTCCGCCTGCTGGACGGACGGATCGGAGAGCGCTATCCGAACCGTCCGTACCTGTCGTACCTGATGGCGCGCAGGGCGGTGGAACCGATCCCCGCCCTGCAGGCGGTGGCGGACAAGTACGCCGACACGCCGTTCCGCTTCATCCCGGAGCGGGAAATCCTGCGGGCACGCTGGGATCAGCTCCGCAGGAACGAGGCGGCCGATGAGGCCAGCGCCAGGCAGTTGTATGAAGATGTCAATGCCTATCGCAAGGCGCTGCGGAGCCAGAAGGACGACATCGGCCGGGGCTTGGACCTGTCGGTGGACGGTATCCGGGATGGCCTCACCGCTCCCAGCCTGTCCGTCCGTTTCCAGGAGGATTCCATCGTCCTGACCGGCCGGAACTTCGGCCGCGGGCATGTGTCGTTCGAATCGGACGGACATAGCCGGACCGTCACCCTCCGGAACCGGGACGGGCGCTTCTATGTCCCGGACACGGTCAAGGCCAGGATTCCCGACCTTCCGGACGGCAGCTACCGCGTCACGACGCAACACGGAGGACGGGCTTCCTACCGGAAGTTCACCCTGTCGCTGGCCGTCCGGGAGCAGGGGAAGGATTTCGCTGTCTATGTGGCGGATTATCTGACAGGCGAACCTGCCACGACGGCGGTCATCCGGCTCAGATACGGAAGATACCACCAGAAGGTGCTGGAGCGGGAGATCCGGTTGGACGGTCCGGGGTTCACGCCCCTTCCGGCGGACTTCCGGAGAAAGATCGGTCCCGACGATGACGTCTTGCTGGACGCACGGGTCGGGAGCCATCTGAGCGAAAGCATTTCTGTCCGCGAGCGGTCGTCCCGGGTCCGGGAGATACCGGCGGAGTTTCACGCCCGCGTGTTCAAGGACCGCGGCGCTTACCGCCCCGGCGATACCCTCAAGGCCAAGGCCGTCCTGTTCGAGGGCGACCTCCACGACCGGGTGAAGGCGTTGGGCAAAGGGAAGAGCGTCCGGGTGAAAATCCTCAACGCGCAGCGGAAGACGCTGGCCGATATGAAACTGAAGACCAATGACTTCGGGTCGGTGGCCTGGGAATGGACCATCCCCGGAGAAGAGCGGAACGGCCTGTGGAACATCGAGGTGGTGTATAAGGACGAAGTGCTGGCGCGCTCCGCTTTCCGGGTCGACGACTTCGTCCTGCCGACCTTCGAGGTGACTTTCGACCCGCGGGAGAAGCCTTACTTCCCGGATTCCGAGATCGAGATCTGCGGCAAGGTGTCCAGCTATTCCGGACATCCTGTGGACGGAATCATGCTGGAAGGGCGCATCACCTCTTATTCCCGCGAAGTCTGGAAGGGGACATTGTCCATCGACCGGGACGGCGCCTTCCGGATTCCGTTCACGGTGCAAGGTTCCGGGAATTATAAGTTGACAATCAGGGCGACAGATGCGACGGGCGAGACGCGCGATTTTGAGCATGAGTTCCGGGTGTCGTCCGGTCTGTCCCTCTCGGTCGCGCTGGAGAACGCGGCGCCCGGCGAGCTGTCTGCCGGATCTTTCCTCATTCTGGACAAGGCGGTCCTGACGGAGCCCGTCGCCCGCCTTGCCTGGACGGTCAAGAATGGTAACGAACCTGTCCGGCTGCCTGTAAGGTATTTCCTGATGGATGCAGACGGCAATGAGCTCCGGACAGGCGTGTCGAAAGAAACGCTCGAACTGGACCTGTCCGATTGCCCGGACGGCTTGTACTACATCAAGGGCGATGTGTTGGCTATGCAGGCGACTGTCGAGACCGTCATGCCCATCCTGAAGATGACTTCCGGCCTGTACGGGCCGGTGCGGAGCGTGTTCCTGCCCGGCGAGACGGAGATCGAGGCCGGCAGGCGGATCCAGGCCCGGCTGGGCGCGGGGGCCGGCCCGCTGTGGGCGGTGGCCACCCTGACCGCGCCGAACGGCTCGGTCCTGGAGTCGCGCCCGGTCCATCTGTACGGAGACCAGTCGCTGCTGGACCTTCCGTTTGTCTACAAAGATTCTTATCCTGACGCCGTGCAGCTGGAGATTTTCTATTTCCGGGAAGCGAGTAAGGTGAGCCACAAGGCGACCTACCGCCGGATCCGGCATTCGATGGACCTGCCGCTTTCCTTCTCCCGTTTCGAGGACCGCACGCGTCCCGGCGCCCCCTACACGCTGTCGCTGCAGTCCGCGCCGGGCGTGGAGGCGGTCGTGTCGGTGTATGACAAGAGCCTGGATGCGATGGCCCCGAACGTCTGGAAGCGGGTGGAGCCGCTTGCGCCGGTTTTCCAGAAGCCCTGGTTCCGGTCGGAGGCCGGGCGTATCACCGGCCGGTCGTTCGTCGCCCCGAACGGCGCGAAAGGATCGGTCTATGGCATCGTCGTCGATATCGAGGGTGAGCCCATCATCGGCGCGTCCGTCGTCGTTGAAGGCACAGCGACAGGGACGATTACCGACGTGGACGGCCTCTTCTCGCTCGATGCGCCGTTCGGCGCCCGGCTTGAGATTGCCTGTATCGGCTACATGACCGTCCGGAGGTCGGCCTCTTCCGGGATGGTGGTCGTCCTGGATGAAGACGTTGAGATGCTTGAAGAGACGGTGGTCATTGGCTACGGCGTCCAGAAGAAGGAGAACCTGACCGGCTCCGTGACGGAGGCCCTTAGTGGCAGGGTTTCCGGCATCCAGACCGTTCCGGGAGGGCGGAGCCGCGAGCCGGACGTGATTGTCCGGGCAGACGCCTATGTGGATGACATGCCGGAGCTCTCCGACGAGGACTTCCGCGCCGTCTTTTCCGAGGCCCTGGCCTTCGAGCCGTTCGTCTGTTCCGACCAGGACGGCAGGCTCGATGTCACCTTCCGGACTTCGGACAAGCTGTCCACCTATCACGTCAACGTCTTCGCCCACGACCCGTCCATGCGGAACGCCACCTTGCAGCAGGACTTCGTGGTGACGGTGCCGGTGCGGATCTCCGTGACGGAGCCGCGCTATCTGTACGAAAACGACCGGTATCTGCTTTCCGCTTCGGTGTCGAACGTCTCTCAGGACACCCTGTCCGGCCGCCTGTATCTGCGGGTGGAGATGGAAGACGCCGTGGAGGACCGGCAGCCGGCGTACGCCCAGGCGGCGGAGCTGACGGTCCCGGCCGGCGGCACGTCCACGGCCCAGTTCACGGTCACGGCACCGCCTTCTTTCCAGCCCTCCTTCGTGGGCTGGTGGGACGAGCCGAAACTGGACCTGCAGCTGGTGTTCGAGGGTGACGGCTTCAGCGATGCCGTGCGTCTCTCTGTCCCGGTCGAACGGGCGGAGCAGCTGATCACGGAAGTCCATTCGGCCCTGGCCGGGCCGGAGGCCGTCGATTCGCTCCGCCGGATGTTCGTCAACGCGCCCGGCGACAAGGCTGAAGTGACGTACCGGACGCTCCGCGAAGTGGCGGAGGCAGGCCTCGCGCAGTGGACGGTGCCGGAGGATCCGGACGCCCTCTCGCTCTCGGCCAACTTCTACGCCCGGGCGTTGCTGGGCCGGGACACGACCGGCACGCTGGCCCCGCTCCTGGCGCTGCGCTGCGAGGACGGCGGCTTCGCCTGGATGGAGGGGATGGAATCCTCGGCGTCCGTGACGGCGACTATCCTGGAGCGCATGGCCGTGCTCCGGGACAAGGGCATCGCCATCCCGGACCTGACGCAGACCGTCCATTACCTGGACTATAGCCAGTTCGGCAACTGGTGGCCGTTCTGGTGCGGCGGCCTCACCGACGAGCAATATATGGACATCCGGGCCATGTGGGCGTCCGTGCCCTTCGACCTGAAGGGCGTGGAGAAGAGGGCTGTCCGTCGCTTCCGGCTCCGGGATTTCCGCAGCTTTGCGCGGCGGTATCTGACCCCCGGCCGCTATGACTACGCCAACGGTTGGATCCTGGACAAGGCCCGCCGCGTGCGGACGCTCCGCAACCTGACCGCCTCCGAGGCGGGCCTGGCCCTCGGCCGGGCCTGGGGCGAAGTGGTCTTCGCGTCCGACCGGTTCGCGAAGTCCATCCAGCGCGACCTCGTCAGCCTGGAGCAATACGCCGTGCGGCATCCGTCCGGCGCACTTTACTACCCGAACGCCGTGCTTCCTTTCCGGGGCTTGCTTTCTTCGGAAGTCTATGCCCATGCCCTGCTCGCCGGCGAGCTCGGGGGCCGGGTCTCCGACGGGGTGCGGCTCTGGCTGGCCCTCCAGAACGAGACGCAGTCCTGGACCGGTGAACCGGCCTACGTGGACGCGTTGCAGCTGATCCTGTCCTCGTCCGACGACCTGCTGGACCGCCAGATCGTGACGCTGACCGCTTCCGAGACGCTCCCGTTCGCGGATATCCAGGCCTCCGGCAACGGCATGCGCGTCGAGCGGAAGTGCTATCTGGAGCAGGACGGCAAGCGCCATGAGCTGAAGCCCGGCGACCCGCTCCAGGTGGGCGAAAAGGTCGTCGCCGTGTATGAGCTCTGGAGCGCGGAGAACCGCTCTTTCGTCCGGCTGGATGCCTTCCGCGAAGCCTGCTTCCTGCCGGTCGACCAGCTTTCCGGGACGGTGAGGGCCAGGACCGTCGTAATCCGGGCCTACGAGAGCTGGACGCGGATCCCGTGGTGCTACCGCGACGTCCGCGCGGACCGCACGTGCTGGTGGCTCGATGTCTGTCCGGAAGAGACCACGAAGTGGGAAGAGTCCTTCTTCGTGACGCAGGCCGGCACCTTTGCGGCCCCCGTGGTCACGGTCGAATCCCTCTATGCGCCCCAGTACCGCGCCAACGCGGCCTATGGGGCTCCTTTCACCGCCTGCCCTTGACGGCGGGCTGAACTACAGTATGGCAGACATCCTGACTGAGACATACCAACGGATCCGACAGCGCCTGATGGCCCGGGCCGGGAAGATGCTCACGGACGCGGACGCGGCCGAGGATGCGCTGCAGGATGCTTTCATGCGGCTCTGGAGCCGTTATCCCGTGCGCAGCGAACGGGAGGCGGAGGCGCTGCTGGTGCGGACGGTCCGGAACGTCTCCATCGACCAGCTGCGCAGGCGCAGGACCGTCCCGCTTGCCGGCGACCTGCCGGAAGAGGATGTGGGCGAGAGCCGCGAGAAGCTTTTCCGGCGGGTCGAGGAGATGGTCGACAAGGAACTGACCAACCTCCAGCGGCTGATCATCCGGAGACACGAGTACGAAGGTGTCACACTGGAAAAGATCGCAGAAGAACTGGGCATGCAGCCCCCGGCCGTCAGGATGCAGCTGTCCCGGGCCTGGAAAACCATCAGAGAAATATACAGGAAACGATATGACGAAGAATAAAAGCTACTATATGGATTTGGCCGAACGCCGGTTCGAAGGCCTGCTCACCGAGGCCGAAGAGCTGGAGCTGAAGTCGTTCCTGGCCTCCACGGAGGACCCGGATTTCGACGAAGCGAAGGCGGTGGCCGGCTATTTCGCAATGGGGAAGGCCCTGGCGGCGGGCCGCCCGGCGGCAACCGCCCGCCCGCTTGCGCGGGGGGCCGGTTTCCGCTGGGCCGCGGCCCTCGCCGCCGCGTGCCTTGCCCTCGTGCTTGCCGTCGGCCTGTATCATCGACAGCACGACTGCTACATCCTGGCTTACGGTGAGAAGTCGACCGACGAGCAGTTGGTGTTCGACGACATGTCCGCCACCCTGGAAGGCATTTTCGGGGAGAGCGAGGATGTCGGAGAGGAATTGTTTGACCTTTTCAATCCTGCCTTATGAAACGGATCTTGATTCTCATCGCTTTGCTGCTGCTTTCGGTGTGGACCGCGTCCGCGCAGGGGGACCTGCAGGTGGGCGCCGTCTTCGACGGGAAGGTGGTGCCGGCGACGTCCATGAAGGAGACCTTCATCCGCAGCTCCCGGCTGGAAACATACCATCTTGAGCAGTATCGCAGCGTCTCTTTCACCGGAGACGACCAGGTCCTCGCGGAGGTGTCCCGCCGCGTCCTCGCCGACGCGGAGCAGGCCTCCGACCAGGAGATCCACATGAAGGAAGGCCGCCTGGCCTACGCCATCCTCACTTTCGAGGACGGCAGCCGCGGCAACCGCTTCGTCTGCTTCCAGTGCGTGTCCAAGGCCGGGAGCCATGCCGTCACGCTGGTCTATATGACCGGTCCGGCCACGCTGGATGACCTCAGGAAGCTCTTCAGGAGCAAATAGCAGTTAGCCGTTCCGGCGCGCGAAGATGTTCGCCAGGATGGTGCCGCTGATGCTGTGCCAGGCGCAGGAGATGGCGCAGGGCACGACGGCCATCGGGTTGGTGGCCACGAAGAAAGTCATCGCCAGGTTGGTGCCCAGACCGGCGTTCTGCATCCCGACCTCGATCGAGAGGGTGCGTTTCTTGGCGGTGCTGAACTTGAAGAGCCGCCCCACGGTGTAGCCCAGCACGTATCCGATGCTGTTGTGGCAGAATACCATGCAGAAAGTGAGCAGGAACAGCACGACGCCGTTCTCGACCAGCGGGTCGTGCACGGTGGAGACGACCCCGCCCACGATGCAGGCCAGGCAGATGACCGACAGGCCCGGCATGCAGCCCTGCACTTTGCGGAAAACGTCTTTGTGGCCCAGCCACAGGTTCAGGAGGAACCCGACGGCGATCGGGATGATGGTCACGATGAGGATCTGGCGGAACATCCCGAGCGCGTCCACGTCCACGCGCTCGCCGGCCAGCAGGAGCACCAGCAGCGGCGTCAGCACGGGCGCGAGCAGCGTCGAGGCGCAGGTCATTCCCACGGAATAGGCGACGTCCGCCTTGCAGAGGAACGACATGATGTTGCTCGACACGCCGCCCGGGCAGCAGCCCACGAGGATGAGGCCGATGGCCATCGCGGTGCTGTAGGGCGCGAACGCGGGGACCTGGCTGAACAGCCAGGAAAGGGTGAACGCCACCAGCGGCATGATGGTGAACTGCGCCGCCGCGCCGATGAGGATGTCGAGCGGGCGCTGCGCCAGGAGCTTGAAATCCTGGGGCGTGAGGGTGAGTCCCATCGTGAGCATGATGATGCCCAGGATGACGGTCTGGGCGTCGCCCTTGACCCACGCGAAGATCTGGGGATAGAAAAAGGTGACCGCAGCGGTCAGGATGATGAAGATGCTGGCCTTGCCGCTTAAGAAATCGCTGATCTTTCTGAAAATGTTCATGATCCTCTCGAACCGATACCGGTTTTTTGCGGACGCTAATATACCCATTTCCCCGCATCTTATCAATCCTCCGCGCAGGAAACCCGGGCAAAAGAGGGGTGCTACTCCTTGAGGCGTTCCAGGAAGGGGCGGGTGCCTTCGAGGGCCTGGCGGGTGATATGCACGGCGTCCGGGACGTAGAGGCGCTCCAGGCAGAAGCAGTTCGCGAAGGCCTGTTCCTGGATGGAGACGGCGGTCTTGGGCAGGCGGAGCGCGCGGAGCCGGTCGCAACCGAAAAACATGCGCGTGCCGATGACATTGTCTCTGGAATAATAGCGGATGCGGACGCCGTCCGCGTCCCGGACGAGCGAGAAGTCCCAGCCGCGTGTCAGCCCCTGTCGGGTCATCTCTTTCCATTGGGCATCCGTGACCTCGGCCATCTTCCATTCTCTTTTCGTGCCCGGGACAGCGCCGAACAGAACGTTTTTATACTCCGAGGTGAAGGTCATGTCCGAGGCATCCAGTTCTGCATAAAGCAGCTCCTGCGTGTACAGGTAGCCGTTGCCGACGATCTTCGCCTCGGAGAGGTCCAGCTCCGTCAGCATCCCGTCCGTGGCCATCCGGCGGAGCAGGGCGATGTCCTCGCCCCGGATCTTGCCGGAGACCTTGAGCCGGGTCAGCTTGAGCACGCGGTCCGCCGGGATGGCCGCGGCCAGCGTCCCGGCTTTTTTCAGCGTCACCGCCAGGGCGTAATCCTTTTCCGCTCCCATCGGCGTCACGCCTGTCAGGCACTCCGGGAGATAGGCGTTCTCCGGCAGGCGGTACCAGCCGTTGCAAAGGCCTCCCCAGCCGAAATTGAAATGCAGGAAGCCGTCTTTGTAGCCGTCGCAGACGAAGACGTGGTCTTCCGTCGCCAGGAAGACAGGTCTGCCGGCATCCAGCTCGGAGCAGAGCCATTCCGCGAGCTTGAACATGGGGAAATCGCGCCGATACCGGAAAGTCGGGCTGAATCCCCAGTTGGCGGTCAGGGCGTGGGGGAAATCGGCCAGGTATGAACTGGAATTGGTCGGGGAAAGCTGTGCCTGCGCTGAAGCGGCGGCCAGGTACAGCTGCTCGTTGGGCTTCAGCGCACTCCAGTCATGTCCCTGGATGTCCACCGGGACCGGATCGGCGCAGGCCACCGTCAGGCGCCCTTTCCCGGCGGGGCGGACGGAAGGCGCGTAATATTGAAGGACCTGCGCAAGCGCCACGGGGCCGCAGCCGGCGAGGCAAGTGGAATCCCGCCCCCGGAAGGAGGCTTTGGGGAAGCCTTCGCAGTATGTGCCGTCCTGGCCATAGGCGATTTCTCCGAGCAGCGGGCCGACGGTCCCTTCGGGAATCTCGACAAGCTGCCCGGCTTGATAGGCGCTGAACAGGTGTACGATGGTCTGGTCAAATTGCCGGCCCCAGGCAGAATTGCCGGTCCCGTAGGCGACGACTTCCGACTTCCGCGCCCAGGCGAAGGCGTCGCGGCGATAATCATAGAACGCATGCACGTCCCGGTCGGAATGCTGCCATTCCAGGTTCCGGCATTCTTCTCCCTGCTGTAGCAGGAAATCCCGGGCGGCGAGCCACGCTTCGCCGTAGCCCGGGTGCGGCGCCACCTGCAGCGTGTCGCCCGCGACTGACGCGTCGCCCTTGTCGGTCCGCACCGGCAGCGGAGGGAACGCCACGGTCCCGGCCGCGACGCACTTGAACCGGCAGACCGCCGTCACGCGCATGACATACGGGGACAGGCGCTCCCGTTTGTAGCGTATCCGCAGGAGCCGGAGCCCGTCGGCCCCGTTTTCGATCCCCGGGGTGCGCCAGGAGCCGGAAATCTCCATGACGTACCGGACCTCCAGCGTGTCGCCCTGGACGGCCTTCTCGGGTAATTCGATGTGGGAAGAGCGGATCCCCGCCGACAGCCACAGGGGCAAGAACAGCAGGAGGACAGAGAGAAGTGAGCGGTTTTTCATATCTCAAAGATAGTAAATCTATTGGAACTTTTCATCTCCGGGTACAAAAGGGGAGGGTGACGGATCGCCGCGGGCCGGGGGAATGCGGAAGACGTCCCAAGAAATGGGACGTCTTCCGCAAAAAGGGCCGTTTTTGCGGGTAACCTGCAGAAATTTGGGACGTCTTCCGCACTTTCTATTTATTCCCCGGGTGCTCCTGGTGGTCCAGAATTCTGCAGAGTAGGAGCAAAAACGGCCATTTTTGCTCCTACCGGTCCAAATAATTACAGAGTAGGAGCACCCTGCTTCCAAACTTCCGTCCGCGGATTGCTGTGGTTGGGACTAAGGAGAAGCGAATGCTCCGCAAAACGAAAAAAGTCAGGCGACAGCCTGACTTCTCGTTTTGTGGAGCATAGGAGAATCGAACTCCTGACCTTTTGAATGCCATTCAAACGCTCTACCAACTGAGCTAATACCCCGTTTCCCGTTTGGGATTACAAAGGTACTGCTTTTTTTGAAAACTGCAAACGTTTTTTCAATAAAAATGGGTGTATCTTTGCGCCATGGCTTACAAACTGGTGATTTTTGACCTTGACGGCACGCTCGTGGACACGATTGCGGATCTGGGCGCGGCCGTCAACGTGGCGTTGGAAAAGAAGGGGCTTCCCCTGCATACGCTTGAAGAATACAGGGTTATGGTCGGCAACGGCGTCCGCAAGCTCGTGCAGCGGGCGATGCCTGCGCCGTTGCAGGGCGACGAAGCGCTCCTGGACGAGCTGCTCGCCGATTTCATGTCCTATTATATAGATCATATCAATGACAGGTCCGTGCCCTATCCGGGCGTCCCGGAACTGCTGGCGGAGCTGGACGCTGCCGGCGTGAAGCTGGCCGTGGCGTCCAACAAGTTCCAGTCGGGTGCCGAGAAGCTGGTCGGGCGGCTGTTCCCGCAGGTGCCTTTCGTCGCGGTGTGCGGCGGCGGTCAGGGCCGGCCGCTCAAGCCGGATCCGGCGGTGATCCGCCAGATCTGCGAAGCGGCGGGCGAGCCGTTGGAGCGGACGGCGCTGGTGGGCGATTCCGGCACGGACATGGCCACGGCCGCCGCGGCCGGCATCCCTGCGGTCGCGGTGACCTGGGGCTTCCGCCCCGAAGACGCCCGCAAGGCCGCGGACCGCATCGCGGACACCGCCGCGCAGCTGCGCGAAATCCTTATTTCAGGCGATTGCGCATAAGTGCGCGAATCCTTATATTTGCGCCCATGAAAAAAGTCGTGATCCTTCTGGCCGCAGCCGTCGTCCTTCTGGGCGCCTGCGCCGCCAAAAATAAGCCGAAGCAGCAGAGCTTCGTGATCAATACCGAACAGCTGGGAAAAGACGTGATGGGCTATGCCGGCACCACGCCGCTCGAGATCCACGTCAAGGACGGCCGGATCGAGAAGATCGTGGCGCTGCCGAACGCCGAGACGCCCGGCTTCTTCCAGCGCGTGCTGGACAGTCCGCTCTTCTCGTCCCTGACGGGCAAGACCATCGAAGAAGCCTCCGAAGTCCAGCTGGACGCCGTGAGCGGAGCCACCTGGTCTTCGAAGGCAGTGATTGAGAATATCCGGCTGGGCCTCAAAGAGGCCAGCCGGAAGAAGTAAATCCCTAGAATTTGAATTCGATGCCGCCGAGTACCGAACGACCCGGCATCGGGTAGTCGCGTACCAGCTCGTAGCGGCAGTCAAGCAGGTCCTTGGCCGTGACGAAGAGCGTCAGCGCGCTGTCTTCGCACAGCTTGATGCTCTTACGCAGGGAAAGGTCGAGGCTGTTCCAGTTGGGCATCTGGCCGGAAGCGTCGAAGCGTCCGCCGCGCCAGTTCCACAGGGCGTCGAGCTTCCACCCGGCGTAAGCGATGTCGCCGGCGAGCACGACCGTGTGGCGCGCCACGTACGGGATCTGCTGGTCGAAGGTGTAGCTGCCGGGCGTCTTGTCGAGCGCGTTCTGACGGGCGTAGCGGGCGGAGAATCCGCCGGCGACGCAGCCGTCGTCATAGCGCGCCGAAGCGACGACGTCAGCGCCCCACGCCTCCACGCGGCCGATGTTGTACGGCAGCCAGACATTAGGATCGTCGGGCATAGGAGCGGACGTGATCTTGTCCTTCAGGAAATTGTAGAAGCCGTCCACCTTGGCGCCGAGCGTCCAGTTGCCCAGCGCGCGGTGCCAGTCGATGCCGAGGTCGGTCAGCCAGGCGTCCTCCGGCTTGAGGTCCGGATTGCCGTAGCCCGGATAATACAGCTCGTTGAAGGTCGGCGCGCGGAAGGCGCGGCGGCCGAAAGCCGTGATGTCGAGGCCCTCGATGATCTGGAAACGCAGGTCCAGGGAAGGGGAGACGCTGTTGAGCGCCGCGGCGCCCTTGTCGAAGGTGCCGCGGTACTCCACCGCCACGTCGGCGCTGAAGCGGCCGAGACGGAAGGCGGAACCCAGCGCGGCGATGGCCGCCGTGCGCGCGGCGTCGTAGCCCGTGGCCTTGAGTGCGCCGTGCTCGATGTCCGCAGCCAGCGAGACAGCCCAGAAGTCGGTTAAGCGGAAGGAGTGGGAGCTGTTGAGCTGGAAGTCGGAGAAATCGTAGTTGGAGTCGCCCCAGGCGCTCTTGTAGAAGATGTTGTCATAGGCTCCCTTGGCGCTCACGTTGAGGGTGTAGAGCTCGGAGAAAGCCTTGCGCAGGGTGCCCTGCAGGATGAAGTTCTTGTCTTTCTGCCTGTCCTCGGACGGCCAGCTCAGGGAGCCCGGCGTGCCGCGGTCGGAGGCGTTGATGTAGGACTTGATCTGCCACTGTCCGCCTTCGAGCGTGCCGAAGACGTCGTAGCCGGCGCGGATCTGCTTGAGGTCGTTGCCGGTGCGGCGCGCGCCGGCGTCGCCGTAGGGGAAGTCGCCCTTGGTCAGGATGCCGGAGGCGTAGGCGCTGATGGCCACGCGCTCGGAAGCCTTGACGTCAAAGCGAACGGACGGCATCCAGGTGCCGAAGGAGCCGGCCTGCAGGCCGATGCGGCCGGCGAACGGGCTGCGCCCGAAAACCGGCCTGGCCGTGCGGAAGGACAGGCTGTTCTGGGCGTAGTCCACGACCACGTTGCCCAGCGTCTCGACCGGGAGCATCCCGAGGTCGTTCTGGCCGCTCTGGAAATTGCTGACGCGCACGCCGTCCAGATAGATATCGGTATGGGGCGTACCCAGGCCGCGGAGGTTGGCGCCTTTCAGGCCGGCGAGCCCGCCGTAATCGCTGATGCCGAGTCCGGGAATCCGAAGAAGCGCATCTGCGGCCGTCCCGTCGGCGCGCAGTGCGACCGTGTCCGCTCTGGACACGACGACGCCCTTGTCGGCCACGATGGTCACGGCCTTGAGGGTGTCCGGCGTTTCTGCCACCAGCAGACCCGCCGCGAACAAAAGGGTGGATAAGAACATAATTGCAACGTCATCATGGGCGGCCTGACCCCGGGCCCCCGGTTTGACTCGAACGTGGCAGGTCTTCGGGCTTTCCTCGTTTCCGGCGCCTTCTCGTCCCGGAGGACAATGGCTGACAGATAGCCGGAACGTCTGTGGGAGGATCACCGCTGCGGGCACAGCTCCGGTTTTGCACCGGATTCCCTTTTCAAGTTGCGCAGGCAACTCACCGCGTTCTGGGGGACAAATTTAGAAAAAATATTTTTTATCGAAAAAATCGGCAAATATTTATTGTTTTTCAATAAAAATTTATATCTTCGCAGAAACAAACCTTTTTTAGCCTTATGATTGAATGGTGGAACTCCCTTGAGCTGGCGAACAAGATCCTGTGGGCGGTGACGCTCTCGGCTTCGCTGGTCTTTGTCATCCAGACCGTGATGACCTTCCTCGGCGCGGCCGGGGACAGTGATTTCGACATCAATTCAGACATGGATGCCGGCGGCGACGTCGCCGACACCTCCGTGGACGCGGACTCCGCCGCGCACGAGGCGGCCCATGCCGGTTCCGGCATGAACCTGCTGACTTTCCGCAACTTCATCAACTTCCTGATCGGCTTCGGCTGGACGGCCATCCTGCTGCAGAAGTCCGTCCCGGCCACGGGCCTGCGGATGCTCATCTCCATCGCCGTGGGCGTGGTGCTGGTCATCCTGGTGATGCTGCTCTTCAAGTGGCTGACCAACATGCAGGAGACCGGCAACATCAATGTCTTCAAGTCCGCCGTCGACTGCCAGGGCACGGTCTACCTGACCATCCCGGGCGAGCGCGCGGGCGAAGGCAAGGTGCAGATCACCATCAACAACGCCGTGCGCGAATACGCCGCGCTGACCGACGGCCCGGCGCTCAAGACCGGCACCCGCATCCGCGTGGTGGACGTGGTCAGCGCCTCGACCCTGCTCGTCGAAGAAATCAATTCCGTCATTATCTAAACACTTCACGTATATGGAACTCTATCTGATCCTCATCATCGTGGGCGTGCTCTTCGTGACCTTCACGGCCATCCTCGCCCGCTACAAGCGCTGTCCGTCCGACAAGGTGCTCGTCATCTATGGTAAGACCGGCCGCGACACCTCCGCCAAGTGCATCCACGGCGGCGCCGCCTTCATCTGGCCTGTGTTCCAGAGCTACCAGTTCCTGGACCTCACGCCGATCTCCATCGAGTGCAACCTGACCAACGCCCTGTCCAAGCAGAACATCCGCGTGGACGTGCCCTGCCGCTTCACCGTGGGTATCTCCACCGAGCCGGAGAGCATGACCAACGCCGCTGAGCGTCTGCTCGGCCTGCACATCGACGACATCCGCAACATCGCGACCGATATCCTCTTCGGCCAGCTCCGTCTGGTCATCGCCACGATGGACATCGAGGAGATCAACGCCGACCGCGACAAGTTCCTCGCCAACGTGTCCACCAACGTGGAGGCCGAACTCCGCAAGATCGGACTGAAGCTCATCAACGTCAACGTCACCGATATCCGCGACGAGTCCGGCTACATCGAGGCCCTCGGTAAGGAAGCCGCCGCCAAGGCCATCAACGACGCCAAGAAGAGCGTGGCCGAGCAGAACCGTTACGGTGAGACCGGCAAGGCCATCGCCGACAAGGACACCCGTGTCAACGTGGCCGCCGCCGACGCCGACGCCGTCAAGGGTGAGAATACCGCCAAGATCGAGATCGCCAATTCCGACGCCCAGCGCCGTGAGAAGCAGGCCGAGGCCGAGCGCGTCGCCGTCGCGGCCGAGAAGGTCCAGGCCGCGAAGGCCCTCGAGGAGGCCTACAAGAGCGAGCGCGACGCCGAGCTCGCCCGCGCCGAGCGCGAAAAGGCCACCCAGCAGGCCAACATCGTGGTCGCCGCCCAGATCGAGAAGGAGAAGGCCATCATCGAGGCCGAGGCCGTGGCCGAGCAGCTGCGCCGCAAGGCGAAGGGTGAGGCCGACGCCATCTTCGCCAAGATGGACGCCCAGGCCCGCGGTACCCTCGAGATCCTCTCCAAGCAGGCTACCGGTTTCGGCCAGCTCGTCGCCGCTGCCGGCGGAGACGCCCAGCAGGCCATCACGATGCTGATCACCGACAAGCTGCCCGAGCTGGTCAAGACGCAGGTCGAGGCCGTCAAGGGTATCAATATCGACAAGGTCACCGTCTGGGACAGTGGCAAGAGCGAAAACGGCAAGACGGCCACGGCCAACTTCGTGTCCGGCCTCATGGGATCGGTCCCGCCGCTCGAGGAGCTCTTCAAGATGGCGGGCATGAGCCTGCCGGGCTACCTCAAGGGCAAGCCTGAAGAGGCGCCCGCGGAGGAACCCAAAGCGGAGGACTAGTTATGATCGTCATTAATGTAGATGTGATGCTTGCCCGGAGGAAAATGTCCTCCGGCGAACTCGCCCAGCGCGTCGGGATCACAGCTGCAAACCTCTCGATCCTCAAAACAGGTAAGGCAAAGGCGATCCGCTTCACCACGCTGGAAGCACTCTGCGCCGCGCTGGAATGCCAGCCAGGCGACATCCTCGAATACCGCCCGGACGAATAGTCCCGGCTTGGAATCTTACTGAAAAACGCCCCGTCACCCGGGGCGTTTTTCTTATCCTTTGATGTCGATGGTGAATCCTTCGTCGAGCAGCGGCTGCACGAGGGCGCGCATCTCCTCGGCGGTGTATTTCGCCAGCCCAAGGGCCGGCGTTGGGCGGTCGATGGTGTAGACCATGATGCGGCGGGGCCTGAGGTCGCGGACGATGTCCATCCAGCCGTTGAGGACCTCCGGGCTGCCCGAGTCGAATTCCGGGCTGCGCAGGAACATCGTCTGCAGCACGAAGTCGCCGTGGAAGCCGCGCAGGGCCTCCAGGACGCGCTCGAGCCGGAATCCGGGCGCGGGATGGTTGATCTTCTCCACGAGCGCGTCCGTGGGCGCGTCGATCTTGAGGATCGGGTTGTCCACGCGCTTGAGCGCCTCGGCGACGGCCGGGACGTGCACGCGCGTGGCGTTGGAGAGCACGGACACCTTGGCGCCGGGATAGTAGGCGTCACGCAACTCGAGGGTGTCGTCGATGATGCGGGGGAACTCCGGGTTGAGGGTCGGTTCGCCGTCGCCGGAGAAGGTGATGGAGTCGATGGGCGTGCCTTCGAGCATGCAGGCGGCCAGCTTGTCCTCCAGGGCGGAGCGGACCTCCGCCGCCGTGGGCAGGACCTGGTCGGCCCGGCCGTCCTTGTTCCAGCCGCACTCGCAGTAGATGCAGTCGAAATTGCAGATCTTGCCCTTGCGCGGCAGCAGGTTGATGCCGAGCGAGGATCCCAGCCTGCGGCTGTGGATGGGTCCGAATACGGTCTCTTCGCGAATCATGTCTGTCAGAATTTGCCGTCTTTGTTGGCCTCCTCGATGCGTTGGTAGAGGTAGGTCGGATAGTCGCCGGTGAAGCAGGCGAGGCAGAGCTCTGCGCGCTTGCCGGCTTTGTAGAGCGCCTCCTGCGAGAGGAAGGCGAGCGAGTCGACGCCCAGGATGTCCCGGACTTCGTCCAGGCTCTTGTGGGCGCAGAGCAACTCGTCGTAGGTGGACATGTCCACGCCGTAGAAGCAGGGGCTCTTGATGGGCGGGCTGGCGATGCGGAGGTGCACCTCCGTGGCGCCGGCCTCGCGGAGCATCCGCACGATGCGGCGGGAGGTCGTGCCGCGGACGACGGAGTCGTCGATGAGCACGATCCGCTGGCCGCGGACGATGGACTTGACGGCCGAGAGCTTCATCCGCACGCCCTTCTCGCGCAGCGCCTGCGAGGGCTGGATGAAGGTGCGGGCGATGTATTTGTTCTTGATCAGGCCCATCTCGTAGGGGAGGCCGCTCGCCTCGGCGTAGCCCATCGCGGCGCTCAGGCTGGAGTCCGGCACGCCCACGACGATGTCGGCCTCGACGGGGGACTCCTCATAGAGCAGCCGGCCGGTCAGCTTGCGGAAAGAATGGACGTTGGTCCCTTCGATGTCGCTGTCCGGACGGGAGAAATAGATGTATTCCATCGCGCACATGAAGTGGTGGCGGAAGTCGGAGTAGAAGTTGCTGCGCAGGCCGTGGTGGTCGATGGTGACGATCTCGCCCGGCTCGATGTCGCGGACGAAGGTGGCGCCGACGGCGTCGAGCGCGCAGGTCTCGCTGCTGACCACGTAGCCGTCGCCGAGGCGGCCGAGCGACAGCGGGCGCAGGCCGTGCTTGTCGCGGCAGACGTAGAGGCGGTTCTTGGTCATGATCAGGAAGGCAAAGGCGCCTTCGATCATGTTGAGGGCCTCCTTGATGGCCATGATGCGCGGGCGGTGGCGCTCCTTGTTGTCCTTGCGGATGAGGTGGGCGAGGATCTCGCTGTCCGACGAGGACTGGAAGAGGCTGCCGTGGTCCTCCAGATAGTGGCGGAGCTGCTCGGAGTTGACGAGGTTGCCGTTGTGCGCCAGGGCGAAATCGCCCGTATTGTGGCGGAAGAGGAACGGCTGGACGTTCTCGATGCTGCCGCCGCCCGTGGTCGAATAGCGGACGTGGCCGATGGCCATGGAGCCGGGCAGGCCGGAGAATTTGTCCTCGTCGTTGAAGATCTCGTGCACCAGGCCTTCGCCCTTGATCCGGCGCAGGACCTGGTCGTCTCCGCAGGCGACGATGCCGCAGCCTTCCTGGCCGCGGTGCTGAAGGGCGTGAAGCCCGTAATAGACCAGGCTGGCGGCATCCGGGATGCCATAGACGCCGAAGACGCCACACTCCTCGTGGAGCTCGCTTTCTTGAATGTGAATCATCACACAAAATTACTTTCAAACCGAGAGATATGCAATATATTTTGTAACTTCGTGCCCACAATTTTCAATGATATTATGAAAGCCATCCTCAGCACTGATTTTCATTTCCCCGGACAGGTTGCCAAGTACACCGGCAAGGTCCGTGACGTGTACAGCATCGGCTCCGACTACCTCGTCATGGTGGCCACCGACCGCATCTCCGCCTTCGACGTCGTCCTCCCCAAGGGCATTCCCTACAAGGGTCAGGTTCTCAACCAGATAGCGTCCAAGTTCCTCGATGCCACCACCGACATCCTCCCCAACTGGAAGATTGCCGAGGTGGACCCGATGGCCACGATCGGCTGGCGCTGCGAGCCCTTCAAGGTGGAAATGGTGATCCGCGGCTATCTGACCGGTCACGCCTGGCGTGAATACAAGGCCGGCAAGCGCACCCTCTGCGGCGTCGCCCTGCCGGAGGGCATGGTCGAGAACCAGCGCTTCCCGGAGCCCATCATCACGCCGACCACCAAGGCCGCCGAAGGACACGACGAAGACATCAGCAAGGAGGAGATCATCGCCCAGGGCATCGTGTCCCGCGAGGACTACGAGCAGCTCGAGAAATACACCCGCGCCCTCTACGCCCGCGGCTCCGAGATCGCGGCCGGCAAGGGCCTGATCCTGGTCGATACCAAATACGAATTCGGCAAGCGCGACGGCAAGATCATCCTGATGGACGAGATCCACACGCCCGACTCTTCCCGCTACTTCTACGCCGAAGGCTACGAGGAGCGCCTCGCGAAGGGCGAGCGCCAGAAGCAGCTCTCCAAGGAGTTCGTCCGCGAGTGGCTGATGGCCGGCGGCTTCCAGGGCCAGGCCGGACAGCAGGTGCCCGAGATGACCGACGCGGTCGTCGCCGGCATCACCGACCGCTACGTCGAGCTCTACGAGCACATCACCGGCGAGAAGTTCCAGCCGGCCAACGCCGACGGCGACGCCGCCGCCCGCATCGAGAAGAACATCACGGAATTCCTTAACAACAAATAGAAAGATATGATCGAGCGCTATTCCCGCAAGGTGATGCGGGACGTCTGGACCGAAGAGAACAAGTTCAACGCCTACCTCGAGGTGGAGATCCTCTCCTGCGAGGCCTGGAGCAAGCTGGGCGTCATCCCGGCCGAGGACGTGGAGAAGATCCGCGCCAACGCGAAGTTTGAAGTCAAGCGCATCCAGGAGATCGAGGAGCAGACCCGCCACGACGTGGTGGCCTTCACCCGCGCCGTCAGCGAGAGCCTCGGCGACGAGCGCAAGTGGGTGCACTACGGCCTGACCTCCACCGACGTGGTGGACACGGCCAACGGCTACCTCATCAAGCAGGCCGACGCCATCCTCCTCAAGGACCTGGAGGACTTCCTCGCGGTCCTCAAGAAGCGGGCCCTCGAGTTCAAGGACACCCCCTGCATCGGCCGCACGCACGGCATCCACGCCGACATCACGAGCTTCGGCCTCAAGTGGGCGCTGTGGTACGAGGAGATGAAGCGCAACATCGAGCGCTTCAAATACGCCTCCGCCGGCGTCGAGGCCGGCAAGATGAGCGGCGCCGTGGGCAATTTCGCCAACATCCCGCCCTTCATCCAGGACTACGTCTGCGAGAAGCTCGGCACCCATCCCGCCGACATTTCCACGCAGGTCCTGCAGCGCGACCGCCACGCCTTCTACATCGCCACGCTCGCCGTCATCGCCTCCACCCTGGAGCAGATGGCCTTCGAGATCCGCAACCTGCAGCGCACCGAGGTCCGCGAGGCCGAGGAGGCGTTCCGCAAGGGCCAGAAGGGCTCCAGCGCCATGCCGCACAAGCGCAACCCGATCAGCAGCGAGAACATCTGCGGCTGCGCCCGCGTGATGCGCGGCTACATGTCCGCCTCCTGCGAGAACGTCGCCCTGTGGCACGAGCGGGACATCTCCCACTCCTCCACCGAGCGCATCATCCTGCCGGACGCCACGGAGCTGCTCGACTACATGCTGACCCGCTTCAAGGGCATCCTGGAGAACCTCACGGTCTATCCCGAGCGGATGATCAAGAACATCTGGTGCACCAACGGCGTCATCTTCGCCCAGCGCGTGATGAACGCCCTGATCGGCAAGGGGCTTTCCCGCGAAGAGGCCTACGACACCGTCCAGCCCATCGCGATGAAGGCCTGGTCGGAAGGGCTCAACTACCAGGACCTCCTGCTCGCCGACGCCAAGGTGATGGGATTCCTCTCCGAGGAGGAGCTCAAGGGCTGCTTCACGCTGGAATACTACTTCAAGAACGTCGACTACATCTTCAAGCGCGTCGGGATCCTGTAGGCCGCGTGCATAAAAAATCCCCCGGAAGCAGCGCTTTCGGGGGATTTTTGTATGGCGGCCGTCCTAGCGGAGGACGATCTCCTTGCGGTCGGGGCCGACGGAGATGATCTTGACCGGGCAGCCCGTCTCCTTCTCGATGAAGGCGATGTAGTCCTTGAGCTCCTGCGGGAAATCTTCGTATTTGCGGACACCGCAGATGTCGCTGTCCCAGCCCTTGAACTCCTTGTAGACCGGCTTGACTTCTTCGCCGCTCTCGAAGGGGAAGTAGTCCACCTGCTTGCCGCCGATCTCGTAGGCGGTGGCGACCTTGATGGTCTTGAAGGTGTTGAGGACGTCGGCCTTCATCATGATGAGCTCGCTCACGCCGTTCATCATCACGGCGTATTTGAGCGCGACGAGGTCGAGCCAGCCGCAGCGGCGGGGACGGCCCGTGGTGGCGCCGAATTCGTGGCCGATCTGGCGCAGGCTCTCGCCCGTCTCGTCGAAGAGTTCGGTCGGGAACGGGCCGCTGCCCACGCGGGTGCAGTAGGCCTTGAAGATGCCCATCACCTTGCC
>JAEEGK010009656.1_pt1 | contig 22473 bp, 11 predicted proteins | sample 8958771 | NCBI WGS metagenome assembly JAEEGK01 (sample SAMN16246547, study PRJNA631951) | gut metagenome | biome: gut microbiome; feature: rumen; material: SC-attached | host: Bos | place: Iran: Karaj | collected 2018-10 | reverse complement strand
CTGACCACAGCACCATCCTCAGTGTAAGTCTGGAAACCCATTTGATTCTTATTGGCATAGAAATCGTTGAGCCGAGCATCGATGACGAGGCGGGAATAACGCTGCGTGCTGTCGAACGAGACATGCTCGTAAGAAGCAGCATCGGCACCTGCGCAACACGATGCGCAGATGCCGATAAATAGAATGGTCTTGATTTTCATGAGTTGCTTGAATTTTGTCAAGGCCTAAACATTTATAGTCACTATATAACTATAGTCACTATAGTAGCTTATGAAATCAGGCACTTGCCCGTCATCTCCTTAGGCTGTGGGATACCCATAATCTTGAGGATGGTGGGAGCCACGTCGCAGAGCTGGCCATCAGCGATCTTCACGCCCTTGTTCTTGCTGATATATACGCAAGGAACGGGGTTAAGCGAGTGAGCTGTGTTGGGCGTTCCGTCGGGATTGATGGCATAGTCGCAATTGCCGTGGTCGGCGATGATGAGCACCTCGTAGTCGCAAGCCTTGGCAGCCTCTACCACGTCGTGGCAGCAGAGGTTGATGGTCTCGACAGCCTTCTGGATAGCTGGATAGACTCCCGTATGACCTACCATATCGCCATTGGCGAAGTTGCAGGCAATGAAGTCGTACTGCTGCGTCTTGATAGCATCGACGAGCTTGTCTTTTACGATGAGGGCGGACATCTCAGGCTGCAGATCGTAGGTAGCAACCTTGGGTGAAGGCACGAGGCAACGATCCTCACCGGCATACTCTGCCTCACGACCACCGTTGAAGAAGAAGGTCACGTGGGCATACTTCTCGGTCTCGGCGATACGGAGCTGCTTGAGACCTGCGTTGCTGACGATTTCGCCCAACGTCATCTCGACATTCTCCTTCGGGAAGAGGATGTGCAGACCCTTGAACTTGGCATCGTAGGGAGTCATGCAGCAATAGTAGAGCGGGATGGTCTTCATGCCCTGCTCAGGCATATCCTCCTGGGTGAGCACCGAAGTAATCTCCTTGGCACGGTCATTACGATAGTTGAAGAAGATAACGGTGTCGCCTGGCTGGATGGTACCCACGGCTTTGCCGTCGCGTGCCAATACGCATGGCTCAACGAACTCATCGGTCACACCATTATCGTACGAAGCCTGCATGCCCTCGACAGGATCGGCATACTGACTGCCCACACCAGCGGTAAGCTGGTCATAAGCACGCTTGATGCGGTCCCAACGCTTGTCGCGATCCATGGCATAGAAACGTCCGGTGATGGAGGCAATCTCGCCGCAACCCACCTTGTCGCAGTGATCCTTGACAGTCTGGATGAAACCAATGCCCGAATGGGGGTCTGTGTCACGACCATCCATGAAGCAATGGAGGAATGTACGTCCCTCCAAACCATAAGACTTGGCAAGATCGACAAGCTTCAGCAGATGAGCGAGGCTCGAATGAACGCCACCCGTCGAAGTGAGGCCCATGAAATGGATGCTGCCACCCTTCTTGGCATTCTCGAAGGCGCCTACAACTTCCGGATTCTGGGCAATGGTGCCATTCTCGCAAGCCATGTTGATCTTCACAAGATCCTGATAAACGATACGTCCTCCGCCAATGTTCATGTGACCGACCTCGGAGTTGCCCATCTGTCCGGCAGGAAGACCCACGTTGAGGCCGTCGGTGCGGAGCTGGGAGTGTGGATAATCGACAAGAAGAGAATCCCAATATGGAGTCGGGGTGCTGGCGATGGCATCAGACTTCGAACCGTCACCGATTCCCCAGCCATCGAGAATGAGCAAAAGTGCTTTCTTAGACATACTATTCAAATAACAATTAACAATTAATAATTAACAATGAATAACTAATAATTTCCTTTTTGGAATCTATGCTGCAAATGTAGCTTTATTTTCCCAAAACTCCAAATTTCGAATACAATAATTCACTGCAACACATATAAATAATATATGGGTGCAAAGTGGGGTTGCTTATTTGCTGCCAAGCCAAGCTCCGAGGAGTACAGCCCCCAAGCCCAGCACCAAGGTCAAAAGAAAATATGCCGCAAAAAGTCCAGGGTGTCCTCCTCGCAACAAGTCGATGCCCTCGTTAGAAAAAGTAGAGAAGGTTGTAAAGCCGCCACAAAGGCCAGTAGTGAGGAAAAGACGCATCTCCGGACTCATGCCCGTTCGTTCCGAAACACTATAGAAGAAGCCGATCAGCACGCAGCCCAACACATTGGCTACCATCGTGGGCCATGGGAAAATGGTTTGCCCCAATGTGCTTATGGGATTAAGGCTAAGATGCGTCTGGATGAGCTTGATACAGTAGCGAAATACGGAACCGATACCTCCACCCAGAAAGACGAACAACAATTCACGCATAGATTTCGATTTAACGATTGGAAGAACGAATAGCGTCGAACATCGCCTCGGCATAGCGCTTGCCAAGCTCGATGGCGGCATCACGACTGAAGTGCGGATCGCCAGGATTGTCGGGCAAACGATAATCCAAGCCGTCGCTCGACACCTTATGACAATTGGGAACTACATGAGTCAGTGTTTCGAGCGTACCATGATTGAAAAAATCAATCTTCGCCGAATTCTCCCATGCCCATTGTCCTACTTCGCCAACGACGACAGGGACCTCGTCACCCACACCCAGACCATCCCGGAGTGCTGCAATCATCTTCGAGAATCGCTCGACATAGATATCTCCCGCCGTGCCATTCGTGATATCTGTCTCGCCCTGGTGCCAGACGATTCCCTTCAGTTTGCCATGCTTCAACGCGGGGATGGTTCGCACGAGCGCCGAATCGAGATACGACACCTTGCCATCGCCGCCCACCTGCCATGACTCGAGGGCGCTGCCTCCGCGTGCATTCTGCACCAGCAATACCTTACGTCCGGTCTTCTGAAAGATAGCAGGACCGAAACCTACACCCGGGCCAATCAACTGCATGCTGAGATCCTTGCGGATATTGCTGTAGCGATTGAGTGGGGCAACGGCAGGTTCAGGGGCAAGGTCGGCATTCAGCAGCCAAACGCTATCGAGGACCTTCAGTGTGTCTTCGGGAACGAAGTAGCCTCGACCCGCGCAATTGGACTGACCGATAAGGAGAAAGATATCATAGTCATCATCGTCGTTGCAGGAAGAAAACAACACGGCGCATGAAACCAGACCAAGGCAGAACCAGGCATTTATAGCAAATCTTTTCAACATGGGACAGTTTTTATAGAATCAGTTATTCTGAATCGGAGACACCTTCATCTGTGGCCGACGACTCCTGACGTACCTTGCGAACATATTCCGACGGAGTAACGCCAAACTGCTGCTTGAAGCAGCGACTGAAGTAGAACGGATCCTTGAGCCCCACCTCGTAGGCGATGGCCGAAACAGAGAGCCGTCCCTCGGCCAAAAGGGCTGCAGCCTTCTTCATGCGCCGGATGCGCAGATACTCCTTGGGCGAAAAGCCCGTCACGCCCTTCACCTTGCGGAAGAAGATGGTGCGACCCAACGCCATCTCGCCGGCGAAGTCATCGGCACCGAACTCAGCGTCCGAAAGATGCTTGTCGATCACGGCATCGAGCCGCTCGAGGAATTCCCGGTCGAGTTCGCTCGTCGTGATCATTGTCTGCTGAAGGCTCTTGTCGGCGCTGAACTTCTCCTTGAGCCGGCTGCGCTGGTTCATCAGATTGATGATGGTGGCAAGCAGCAGCTGGGTGCTGAACGGCTTGGTGATATAGGCATCAACGCCCGCCTGCAGGCCTTCAATCCGGCTGGTCGTGCTGTCGAGTGCCGTCAGCGCCACAATCGGGATATGACTGGTGTCGAAATGCTGGCGCAGATGCTGGATTACCTCCAGACCGGAAATGCCCGGCATCATGATGTCGGTGATAACCAGATCGTATCCTTCCTCGGCACTTTCCACCTTGTCCAGTCCTTCCCGGCCGTCCTTTGCCGCATCGACATTGAAATATTGCTGCAGTTCGGTCTTCACAAAGAGGCGCAGGTCATCGTTGTCCTCGATGAGCAGCACGCGCTGGCTGTTGATGGGGGCAAGCAGCGAAGGCAGTTCAGCCTCAGCCGTTGCGGGTTCGGGGTCGGGAAGCAGTTCCCCGGTGACCAGATAATCCTCCTTCGTGTAGCTCTCTTCGCCCAGGGGCAGGGTGACCGTGAAGATGGATCCTCCCTCCGGATTGGGCATATACCCGATGTCGCCATGATGCACCTCCACCAGCGCGGCACACAGGTTGAGTCCGATGCCCATGCTGCCACTGAGATAATGACTGCGGTTGAACCGTTCGAAAAGGTGGCTGCGCTGGTCCTCGGGTATGCCCACACCCGAATCGACGACGCGGATCGTCAGTTCGTTGACCGGAGCGGGATTCGCGCGCACTTCGAGCAGGATCCACCCGCCTTCGGGCGTATATTTGATGGCGTTGGAGAGCAGGTTATAGATCACCTTATCGACGCACGAACGGTCGAAATATCCCCAAAGGGCCTGCTGTGTCGTCGTCATCCGGTAATCGAGATGCTTTTGCTCGGCCACGTCGTGGAAGGAATCGAACAGTTCGCGCAGCAGACCGATGATGTCCATCTTCTCCAGGCGCAGGCTCATCACGTTGTTCTCCATGCGCCGGAACTCAAGCAGCTGGTTGATCAGATGCATCAGGCGGTCGGAATTGTGTTCCATCAGCGTCACGGGCTGCTCCAGGGCTTCGGGCAGATGCCCCGCCCTGCGAATACGTTCCAGGGCACCGCGCATCAGCGTGAGCGGCGTACGGAATTCGTGGCTCACATTGGTGAAGAACACCAGCTTGGCTTCGTTGAGCTGTTCCTGCAGGCGGATGTGCTGACGCAACTGCATACGGTCGCGTATCTGGCTGAAGGCGAACCAGGCAGCACCCGCCAGCAGCAGCATCCAGAGGCAAATCGCCCATCCGCGCAGGTACCAGGGCCACGCGATGTCGAACGAAAGGTCGATCGGGTCGCTCCAATGTCCGCTTTCGTTGACCGCCCGCAACAACAGCGGGTAATGGCCTGAAGGAAGACGCTTGAGGTCAATCCGTCCGGCGGGCGACAACGGGCTCCAGTCTTCGTCGCCCAACCGATAGCTATAGCGAATCGCCGAAGGGCGGATGGCATAGTCGAAGGTAGTGTAGCTGACACTCATGCTGTGTCCATCCACCTCCTGGCTGACCACGTGCACCTTCGGCTTCTCGCCCTGCTGCGAGCGGAAATGGTCCGGGTCGATGACGACTGCCCCCCGATAGCCGCTGAAGACCAGACGTCCGTCGGGCAACATCGTGCTGCAGCCCTCGCTGAAGACATTGCCGCTCATGCTGGGGGATGGGAAGAAGCTTTCTTCGAACCGGTTGGTTTCGGGGTCAAAGCACGAAAGGCCCAGTTCGGTGGCAATCCACACCCTGCCCAGACCATCTTCTCCAAAACTTTGCACCATGTCGTTGCAGAGACCTTCGCCACTGTTGAAGTGCACGAACTGCATATCCCTGTAACCTTCGGCCGAGGCAGGAACCTGCGTGACAGCAAAGCCGCAGCCCAATTCGGAAATGAACGCCCGGCCGCTTCGCGTGAGGAAGACACTGCGCACCTCGTCGCTCTTCAGCTGACCGCTCCCGGCTGTCAGCCGGATCACTGCCCCTTCTCCCTCACCGATTCCTTCGGGGTCGAAAATCAGCACACCATGACTGGTTCCCGCCCAGATCATCCCATTCGAATCCTGGGTAAGCGAACGGACACGGCGCTCGCCGTAGCTGTCCTGGAAGAAACGGTCGAACCGAACGCTCCCGGCCTTCCAGTCGGAGGCACGGCAAAGACCGCCTCCCAAGGTTCCCGCCCAGAGCGTGCCCTTCCGGTCGAAGAGAAGGGAATAGACGTCATCGTTCGACAACGATGCCCCGTCCTCCTCATCGTGGCGAAGATAGCTGCCCTTGTGCCAGATGCCCGACCCACGGGTGCCCATCCACAGGCCGCCGTCGGGGTCCTGTGCAAAACAATAGACATTGTCGGCCAGCTGCAGGGTGCGACGCCGCGTCCAGGTCGAGTCCATCCTGACCACCTCGCCTTGCTTGTCGGCGATCAGCAGACAGTCCTCAAACCCCTCAAACCTCTCAAACCTCCCATAGTGCACGGCGCGCACCACCTCGGCATCGGTCCCGGAAGAATGGTCCTGACCCGACGGATAGACAAAACGGAACCCCCGGTCGTCGGAAACCTGCAGCTGCGTGACGCCCATCAGTTCATAGCCCACCCACAACGAGCCCTTCCGGTCCTCCATGATCGAAATGATATGATTGCTCGCCAGCGGCGAAGCAGGGTTCTGTTCGTCACAGACATGATGCTCCAGATGTCCGTCCCGCGGGTCGAAGAAGAACAGGCCGTTGCCCGTGGTCGCAATGGCAATCAGACCACGACGGGTGTAGCAGATGCGGAAGATGAAGCTGTTCCCGAACGAAATCCGGTCGTTGATGACCTGAGGGAGCACGAATTCCTTCCCCTCCTCGGTCCAGACGAACCGCAGGGAACCATCGCGGCACACCTGCCACCGGTTGCCCCTTTCGTCCCTGATTTCCGATTGCAGGTGGTCGCTGCGCGTCGGCAGGTCGGCACGCGTGATGCTGTCGGCAGACTCCTCGTTCCTCGGCGCAGCCACTGCACGCCCCGTCGCCTTGTCCAGACAATAGGACCCGCCCTGTATCGTACTGATCCGGATCCGATGCTCGGCATCCTCCTTCACCTCCTGGATGCGCAGGTCGCCGATGCCCGCCTCCTGTCGATAGTTGCGGAAACTGTAGCCATCGTATCGGCTCAGGCCGTTGTTGGTGCCGAACCAGAGGTATCCCTCCTCGTCCTGGAAGATATGGCGCACCGTATTGGCTGCAAGGCCGTCGGCTGTGGTAAAGTGACGGCTTTGCAGCACGTGTTCCGCACCGAGAGGCTGGAACCATGCACCCAGGCCAACGGCCAACAGCCAATAGCCAACTGCCGACAGCATTCTGTTCACGACTTCCTGTTTCTTCGTTTCCTGGCAGGCACTTCCTTCACGGGCTTGATGTATCCGCGTATGTCGAGCTTGTTCGACGGATGGTCGAAGAAGCGTTCGATGTCGAGCAGGTCCTCAATCACCATGAAGTCCCCCTGGTTGGGGCACTTGCGCAGCAGGTCCTTCAGGTTGTCGGCGCGGCTGAAGGTGAGTTCGCCCACCCGGATGTTGTTCGAATTGAGCACCTGCGCGTTGACGTTGAACCGCCCGTCGGGAAAGCTGGTGGGCACCAGCCACAGGTCATACAGGCATTCAATCCCTTCGATCGGGAAGTCGAATGGCACACCGTTGCGCATCAGGCCCACCGCGACGAGGTAGTAATGATGATCATCGGCAGGGGTGATGCCCAGCGATTCGAGTTCAAGGCGCGAAAGGCGCGTCATCGTGCACCTCCGGACATGATAGTAGTTCGAAAGGTCGCCGCCGAAGATGTAGGGGATGGACTGAGGTTCCTGCTTGGGCACAAACACACTGTCGGCAGGCTCGCTGTCGGCGGGCTCGGCAGACGGGCTGCTCGGCTTCGGGCTGCTTTGCCTGCAGCCGACCGCAATCGTCAATCCAAGCAGAAGAAACAGAAGAAATCTTGTCTTCATCGATGCAAATTGTTTGTTCATGAGGTGAAAAGTGGAATCGGCATGCCTCATTTGAAGATACGCTGAGCCAGGTTGTAGAGGTCGGCGCGCCAGGTTCCCCAGCTATGCCCCTCCTGGGCATTCTCCTCATAGAGATAGTTGACGCCTGCCTTGTCGAGCTCCTTGCGGGTATTTTCGCAGTTTCGATAGGCGATGTCCGACGGACCGCCCTGGGTGAAGACGAGCAGCTTGAAGCTCTTATTCATCTTGGCAGCACGAGCGGCAACCTGGAGGCGTTCTGCCTCCTGGGCAGGATTGGCCATCGGACTGAAGCTGCTGCTCAGAACCCATACGTACGAGAAAAGGTCGATGTTCTGGAAAGCCGTCTCCATCGTCTCCATGCCGCCCATCGACAGACCAGCGATGGCGCGATGGTCCTTGTCGGTGAGCACACGATAGTTGCTTTCGACGAAGGGGATGATGTCGGTGACCATATCCTTGGCAAAGGGAGCCACTTCGTCCTGGACGTTGGGGCCGGCGATGGTGCCGTTGGGCATCACGACAATCATGGGCTGGATCCTGCCTTCGGCCAGCAGGTTGTCGAGGATGTTGCCGGCGGCACCTGCATTGGGCCAGCTGGTATCGGTGTCGCCTCCACCGTGGATCAGATAGAGGACGGGCAGCTTCTGCCTGCCCTTTTCGTAACCTGCGGGAGTCCAGACACGCATGGTGCGCGTCTCGCCGATGGTTCTCGACTCATAGCTGCGCACAGCCATGGCACCATGCGGGATGTCGCGGCGGTAGGCAAAGAACTCGTTGCCGGTAGGAGCGACCACAGCAGTGGCGGTGAGTTCGGTGGTGGCAGGTGCCTTGGGATCATAGACCGGCAGACCATCCACCACGAAGTGATAGCGATAGACGCCCGGCTTGACGTTGGGGACCTCGATGGTCCACACTCCATTGTCGTGCTCCTTCGCCTCGATGTTCTGTCCCCAGGGCATCGCATCGCCCGCAAGCGAAACAATATGAGCCTTGGGAGCATAGATGCTATAGACTACATTCCCGTTGTCAAGAACACGAACTGACTGAAGGGTGTCGTTGGGCGTTGGCTTCCGCATCCACTGTGCCGGGGCTGGGACACAGACAACAGCCAACAGGATGATAAGGAGAAGTTTTTTCATAAACAGGAAGATGACTAAAAGGGTGTTTTATTGTTTTTCAGGTGCAAAGATAACGATTTCGTTCGACACAAAAAAGAAAAAGCATCATTTTTTCCGAGTTTGATGCAAAATTTTAATCATTTTTTTCAAACCACTACCTTCCGAGCCGAAAATAGCGCAGGGAGACCTCACGGCCTCCCTGCACCTCTAACACACATTATCATAAAATTCTTAACACATCTTTATAATCAAATTTCTTCATTTTTCACGATGCAAAGATAGGGACTTTCATCTGAATGGACAAAAAAAACTGTTCCATTTTAGCCTTTACTTTGTTACACGATTGAAAATAATTGATTTACCGTGACTAAATGAAATAAAAATGAACAAAAAAGGCAGGGATATTTACCGGTAAATAACCCTGCCACGAGAGATAGCGTTATAAATAGGAATTATTTGAACAGAAGCGGAGCCATCTCCTTCAGGCTGCGGCGCCAGGTGAGGAACTCATGTGCCGTGCCTTCCGAAATGTAGCTGGTGGCGTTGAAGCCGGCAGCCTTGAGGCTCTCGACGGCTGCATTCACGCGGTCGGGGCCTTCCTTGCTGCCGCAAGAGATGAAGATATGATTGGGAGCAGCAACACCTTCCAGATCCTTTGGCTCGTAGATGCCGCCACTGAGCAGACCCCAATAGCCGAACAACTCGGGACGTGCCAACGTAGCCATACGTGTCTCCATGCCGCCCATCGACAGGCCGGCCATTGCACGATGGTCGCGATCGGCGATTGTGGTGAAATGCTGGTCGATATAGGGAACAAGTTCATCCATCAGGACGCGCTGGAAGGCAGTCCAGTCGAATTCCTGCATGTGTCCCCACTTCAGTTCGTTGGTCATACCGTAGGTCATCACTACGATGAAGGGAGCAATCTTACCCTCGGCAATGAGGTTGTCCATGATCAGACCTGTATGACCCTGACGGCTCCAGGCAGTCTCATCCTCGCCCCAGCCATGCTGCAGATAAAGCACGGGATACCGCGTGGGCTTCTTGGCCTTTTTGCCCACCTGCTCGCCATAGAACGGAGGTGTATAGACCATGGCGCGACGTACGGTCTGGGTGCTCTCGCTCCAGAACAATACCTCCTGGATGCGGCCATGAGGAACGTTCTTCAAGGCATAGAAGTCGCGGTCGTGGGCAGGAATCTCGATGCCCGACTCCCAGCGAACCGATCCATAGTAGTTGCAGGCACCGGGATCGTTGAACGTGCCGCCGTCGATAGTAAGATGATAGTAATGGAATCCTTCGTCCATCGGGGCTTCGGTAGTGCCGACCCATACGCCATCCTTGTCCTTGTGGAGCACGGTGCCGCCACGGCCACCCAAGCCTAAGCTGACAATCACCGAACGAGCCTGAGGAGCATCGACGCGGAAACGTGCATAGCCCTGCGAATTCACCATCGGGTATTCCTGTCCGGGCTGATTGAGCTCAGAAGGTTTGAAGTCCTCGAGGACAACAGCATTGTCGAGCGCTGGATTGAAATCACGAACAGTATAATATACATGCTTTTCCTTCAGATCCTTGTCGAACAGGAGAGGATAGTTCGATGTGCCTACCCAAGAATCCTTGTCGGAGAGGTTCCAGAAGGTGACAACGTCAATCTTGTCCTTGTAGCGACGAAGGGTGCGGAAGAGCGAGTTGTACTGGTCCTCGTGCAAGGTGCGCACATAGGGCTTGATTTCCATGCCTTGACGGCTGAACTGCAGCTGGCCACCCATCTGCTCGTTGGCGCGGATGTCAAGTTCGGTGACATGGATGTGATCGACTATCGAAGCATAGAGTTCGATGGCAGCCGAAACATCTTCCATCGAGGGGCCATACACGTTGTAATGTCCCTGCATGCCGATGCCGTCGATGGGTACACCTGCTTCCTTCATCTTCTTCACCATGTTGTAGATGCGCTGGCTCTTGCCGGGGTCGCATTCGTTGTAGTCGTTGTAGAAAAGCAGGGCATTGGGGTCGGCCTCACGGGCATACTCGAAAGCCTTGGCAATGAATTCGTCGCCACAAAGCTTCCAGAGTTCCGACTCGCGATAGGGGTTGGGAGCCTCGCCCCAACGACGGGGACGACCATCGTCCGACATCGCCTCGTTGACAACGTCCCAACAATAGACGATGTCCTTGTAGCGATTGACAACGGTATGGATATGCTCGCGAATCAGCTGATAGAAAACTTCCTTCTTCACGGGGTTTCCTTTCTTGTCCTTCAGCATCCAATCGGAGAACTGGTTGTGCCAAACCAGACAATGACCGCGCATCGGGATACCGTTGCGGCGGCAGAAGTTGGCAATCGAGTCGGCCTGTGCCCAGTCCCAGACGCCAGGTGCGGGATGCACCGAAACGGGCTTCATGGCGTTCTCGCAGGTGACGCTGTTGAATTCACGCAGTACGATGGCTTCCTGTTCGGGGGTAAGGTTGCCGACGTTGAGTGCTACACCCACCTTGAAGTAGTCCTTATAGGCATCCTTGAGGCCCTGGGCAAAGGTGGCAGGAACAAGTGTGCAAAGCACACAGAGGAGTGATAAAAAACGATTCTTCATACTAAATGAATTTAAAATTAATAATGAAAAATGTGATTTGTATTCTTGTTATTTCTCTCTTTGTTCTATTTGATCACGATGATGAAACCTCCCCGAGGAAGGCACGATACCAAGGTAGGGACATTGGCAGGATGGGTGATCTTCCACGGCTTGCCATCGGCAAAGAAGGTAATGTCGGTCCCGAGGTTCTGGAGTCTTGCTGTCGAGAACGTGAGATTCTGTTTCTTGTCAGTTCCATTGATGCCGCAGATATACCAGGTAGTACCCTTGCGACGTGCCATAACGACCGACTGTGCAGGATAGCCTGCAAGAAGAAGCGTCTCGTCCCAAGCCGTAGGAAGTGTACCCAGATAATCTTTCACCTCTTGTGGCTGAGCGAGGAAACTCTCGGGACGATCAGCCAAATGCTGAATGCCTGATTCGAAAAGGGCGGTGAGAGCCAACTCGTGTGCATGGGTGGTGATGTGCGGATGCTGCGAATCGGTGAAGGCGCAAGGAGTATAGTCCATCGAACCGATGACATTGCGCGTGAAGGGCAATGTGGCATTGTGGGCAGCAGCACGCTTGGTAAGCGTGGGACGATTGTTGTACCACTCAGCGCCATAGACAGCCTCCGTGCTCAGCAGGTTGGGATAGGTGCGCTGCCAACCACGCGGTATAGTGGCTCCATGGAAGTTGACACAGAGGTGATGACGAGCAGCACTCTCGAGCAGGTCGATCATAAAGGCCATATTTTGATTGGTATCGCCCGAGAAGAAATCAATCTTGACACCTGTTACACCAAGCCCAGCGATATATGCGAATTCGCGTTCGCGGTCTTCAGGTTTATTGAGACGGAACTTAGGACCTGGGGCGCCATCGATCCAGCCAATGCTGCTGCTATACCATATCAAGGGCTTGACACCCTTCGAGACAGCATAACGCACGGCATCCTCCATGGTCTTTCCATTCTTCATCTCGTCCCATTCGGCATCAATCAAAACATAGGAAAGATGTAGAGTTGCAGCCATATCGGTGTACCGCTTGATGATGTCATAGTCGTTTGAGCCATGGTTGTATGCCCAATAGACCCAGCTGGCCAAACCTGGATGAATCCACGAAGTATCGTCCAACTTGCAAGGTGCAGCGACATCGGTGATAAGGGTGCTCTCGACCACATCCGACAAACTGCCTACGATTGCTACCTGCCACCCGCCATCCTCTTCACCATCGGGACGAATTTCAAAGACGCCATTATTATTGGTCGAATAGAAGCTGGAAGCTGCACTCTGACGAGTCATGTCCGACTCGGAAAGCAGCATGTAACACGTATCGCTCATCTCGAAGAGGGCGGGATACCCCCAACGGTCACCAGCCTGCTGAGAAGGATTGCATTCAAAAAAGCCTTCGTAGGCATCCGACCACTTCATAAGCCAGCCTTTGCGGGCAGAGGCCACACCTATGGTCGATGCACCCGACTGACGCCATGCAAAGCCATCGTCATAAAGGCGCAAGGCGATAGTCTTTCCATCCGACAACAGGTAGTTCCATTCAGTATATCGGTTGCTGCAATGACTACGCTTGCCCATAATCATATCATAGTCCTCGGTGCCGTAACCTGACGAGATGGCCGAGATGATATCGGCATCGATGGTGAGGATATCGCCTTGTCCAAGATAGGAGATACTAAGTTTGCCATCGCGAGCAATGCTGGAGAAACGACCATTGGGCGACTGTTGGAAATAGGCTGCTGGCCGGTCGGACAACTGCTGGAACAACTGATTGGTCTCGACCGTCCATCCCTCACGTTGTTGCAATCCACAAGGTTGCCCAAACAGCATCTGTCGAGCTTCAGTTTTCCCCTTGAGTTGCCAGTCGAGCCAAGCAAGGGCAGGGATGCTGAACTCGCCGCCATGAGGCTGACGATAGGTGCCACCATGACCCACCGGATAGTTGACAGCAATAGCTGGAACATGGTTGATGCGATGGAAGTCATCCATACCGTTGGCATAAGCAATGTCAGTTTCGCCGCCGAGGAGATACATGACCGGCGTGTGGATACGAAGCAGCTGGTCCTTTCCTGGCATCGGCATGTTGGGCATGGCGATGGAAGGATCAATGAAGAGACCACTGTTGCAAATCATCAGCAATGTGATGCGTGTGTCGGCACAGTTGTAGAGCGTCTGCAGACCTCCGCAGGACATACCCGAGGCACAAATGGCGTGTTCATCTATCTTCTGATAGAGCGGACTGTGCGGGTCATGGTTCTGGGCAATGGCCCAATTGATGGATTGTGTCTGCTGTTCGGGTGTTGACATAGGTCCACGATAAGGCTCCTCCTCTTCGGGAAAATAGCCCGTAGCGATGACCAGATAACCATGTGAAGCTATCTCGTTGAGGAACTTGAAATGTTCCCATGGTGAGTTGGTGCATGCACCATTGCCCCATACGAGCAGGGGTAATGGGTTGTTGGGGCCAAAGGCACTCAAGTCGGTGGGAAGAAAGAGGGTGTGAGCCTCGAGACTTTGCATCTCCTGCATCACGGCCTTATAAGGTCCCGTACCGCCCTCTTCGACAATTTTCGACTTTGTCACCTCATTTCGTGTGGCAGGCTGGCTGCCCCACGCAACGTGTGGCTTCGAAGGTTCGATCACACGATAACGCCCGCTGAGATGCATAAAGGCAAAGAGGCGCAACAGACCATCGTAATAGGCATCGAAGTAGCCTGTCGAATCAGGCTCATGTCGCGCTTTCCAGAAAGCATCAATGAACTCGTATGCCTTGTCATGGGTACAAACCAGCGAAACGGCCGCCGAGGTGGCAACAAGTCCGATACTGTGGCGCAATGCCTCAGGGAAATCGCCCGCACGGAGCAAACGTTCGGGACAGGTGCCATCGACATTGTATTGGTCCACAAAAGTGTCAATACCCTGGGAATAAAGGAAGTTCTGGAAGAGGTGTCCATAATTTTGCTGCCATTCACGGTCGGCACAGCTCCACGAATAATCGAGGGCAATATTCATAGGCACACGCCAGGAATCGAATCGGAAGGCATCGCCGATAATCTGTCCGCTGTGGAGCAGTGAGCCATCGAAATTGTTGTAATCGGGATTAAGGCCGGTTTTGCTATCGATACTGCGATGCAGGTATTCGCGACTTGCACGGGCACACTCCTGCCAATAGCTGCTGCGTCCGTCCTGTGCATAACGTGCCCAAACCTCATAAAATGCTGGCAAGTGATAAGAGGGATCGGTAAAGGGAACTCCTGGAACAAAGGTGATAAGGTTGGTAGTAGTGTCGATGAGACTCACGACACGGCTCATGACAATGGGCTTATCTAAAAGATTGCCCTGTTGGTCACGATTGATCTTGACTTCGATGGTTCTGGGCTGTACAGCATCAAGGATGTGCTGAGCTGCACTGAGATAGTCAATGCCGGAATCATTACCCCAGCGATTGGAGGCAAAGAGGAGTGAGGTGATGTAGTAAAGCTCGCCGTCGCTGGCAGGGCCTTGCGCATTGGGTGTACCATCGACCTTGCAGCTCCAACGGAAATACCCGCGCATCGGACCATCCTCCATCTGCATGTACTTCCTGCACCAGCGCCACAGGCGATCGAAGATATCCTTGCGGTCGAACTGTACGGCAATCATCATGCCGTATGACATGCCTTCGGTGCGTACATCGTTGTTCTTGACATCGCTGATGTAGGCCATGGTGTCACCTACTTCAAAATAGACCTTGTTGGGGCCAGAAAAGACATCATTGAACACCTCTTCGAGCTTCTGGTCAATCTGAGTCTGGGAATAGCCCGCTTCGAGCAAAAGGTTTCGATACTTTCCGGTTTCCATTCCACCCTGGTTCCAGGGCGATAGAGGCTGACGCGTATTAGGCGACACCCTATCGGCCTGGACCGGGTTCTGTGCAAAAGTGTTGCAGGTAAGCAACAAAGCGGCGACGATGATAGATAAGCGTCGTATCATAAAAGGGTATAGAAGGTAATGTGAATAAGTCTTTGAGCCTATGAATCGGCTCGAGTAGAAGCGTTACTTCAACGAGGAACGTCGTGAGGCCTTGATGTAGATTCCACCCGGCTGAGGATGCTTTACCGGAAGGCCTTGCAGCGTGTAATAACGAGACGCCTCCGACGGATTAATAGGAATCGACTCCAAGGCATCGGGCTCGGCATAGTCGTCATCGTTGGTCAGATAAAGACGATCGATATAGATTGGAGTGTTGCCATAACTCCAGAATCCTGCAATATAGATATGACTTGGATCGACGGCCACATGGGTGCCTGCACGATACATCTCATGCAGGGGAACAACACAGCGTTCGGCACGACCAAAGTCATTCTGATAGCAGCCCGTCCAATAGTTGTTTTCGTCAAACAGACGGAATGACCAGCTGCTCGACGCTGCGGGCTGACGCATCACAACCACAAGATATTTCCAAGCCGACAAATCAATGCCGAGCGGGAAATTCCAGCCACCAAATCCATATTGCCCTGTAATGAGGCATCCCGTCGAAGCATCAAAACTTCCCTTTTCCCATATCGACGGATTGAAGAGTGCATCGCTACCCGGGAACGAGAGGGTATGGATTGCCAAGGTGTCCTCGAACTGCCAGTTCGGATCGGCATATTCCTTGAACCAGCGGTAGCAGGGACGCGCACACGCCTCGGGATCGGTGAGGAACGTCTGTCCATCGGGGACACTGTCATCATATTTGGCTAATAGTTCAGGACCTGTAAACAGCATCCAAGATACGTTGCCCGTGCGGTCCATGATGTAGCGGAAGTTGGCGCCAAAACCTACTCCACCCGCCGTGCCTGTGGTGGCTTTGCCCCATGAGGCATTGTACTTCTGGGGAGCCCAGTCCATCTCGGTGATGAGGATGGGGGCAATCTCAGCCACAGGGGCAACCTGGGCATTCCATCCCGACTGGAATTCGAGATAACCCGCGCCCTTGGTAACCACGCCCTGCTCGGCACTGCCCGAGTCGCTCTCGCTGTCCGATCCGTACCAACCGGGATAACAATGTACGGCATAGCCGATGTTGTCGCCCTGGATGGGATATTTGACATAACCGGCATATTGCGACTGATAGCCGAGACCCGGCACCCAAAGGATGTTGTCGGCGCCACAGCTGCGGATGCTATCGACGATGGCCTGGAAGAACTGAGAGCAAGCCTCGGCATGCGCATCGCCCGACGAACCGATGGTTCCATTGGTCCCCATGATATTGACAGGCTCGTTGGCAAGCTCGAACATCACGGCGGGATTGTTGCGCAGCTTCTCGTGCGATGCCACCACACCCCAGACGGTAAGCAGATACTTCTGGTATTCGCCTCCAATGAACAGTTCCTTTGGACATACTCCTGGAGGACGCATCACGACATACAGGCCGTGACTTGTGGCATATTCAGTCATCGGCACGAAGACTTCGTCAAGGTACTTCTTGAAGCGCGAGAGACGGAATGCCGAAATATCGTTTTCGCCCGTTGTCGAGACTCCCGGCTCATTGCTCCAATACGGATCCATGTGGAGGCGCAGCCAGCGCATTTCCCAACCGGCATCCAGTATCTTGTCAATAAGACCCTGGTTGTAGCGCAGGCAGTCGTCGGTGTTGTAGCTCCATCCCCAGCCTCTGCCCTGCTCGTTGAACCAGGGAGAGTAGGTCTGTCCAAATCCATGCAGATTGATGGGAGTTCCATCGGGAGTGCACAGGTAACGACCTTCAACATGCAAGGCCTGCAGTTCGGCAGTTTGCGAACAGAGGATCCCCGGGTACAGGAATATCAGCAGAACGACAACCAAATGACTCACGTGCTTCATGCTGTGACAAGATTGAAATGATTTTTGGAAAAAGGTGTATGCACGACGGATATCATCGCTACGAAGTCCTGACACGCGTCGGCATACACCGATTAATCTGTACTGTTAAGAGGAATTTCCCAAAGAGGAATCCCGATTATTTCGACTGCAGACCTTCAGCCCATCCGGCATAGGCGGGCTTTCGGGTGTAGTCCTCGAACCAGAGACCGACGGGCTCGCCGCCTCGCCATCCGCTCGACGCAGGTGCATCGGTGAGGCACCACTGGCAGATGCCATACTGCTGCGCCTGGGGAACGACGCGGAAGTACTCCTGGATGATCCACTTGTAGTACTCGCCCATCGCCTTCAGCTGGTCGAAGGTGACTTCCTCGGTCTTGAGGGCTGTGCCGAACTGCTTGTCGCAGATACCCATGTCGAGCTCGGAGATGCGGACCAGCTTGCCCGTCTTCGCCATGAGTTCGAGCATACGGGTGATGGCAGCCTGCTGACGTGCCTGGCTTTCGGCATCGAGGTAGTAGCTGATGTGCATCTGCGTGCCGATACCGTCAATTCGGGCGCCGGCCTCCTCCCACTTGCCGATCCAGTAGATCAGCGACTCGAGCTTGTGGTTGTTGTCCCAGGTCGATTCGAGGTTGTAGTCGTTGATGAAGAGCTTCAGGTCGGCGGGGTTGGTACCCTCGATGGCAGCATAGGCATCGCGTGCAGCCTTCTCGGCGACAACCACGTAATCGACATTGCCCAGATAGTCCTGCCAGAAGAAGTCGTTGCCCGCCGAACCGGTGGCGTGCTGCAGGTCGTAGAAGCCGTCGATGTTGCCGCCACCCGAGATAGCCTCGTTGACGAGGTCCCAGGCCTTCACCTTGCCGGCTGTAGCATTCATCATGCCGCCGACCCAGAGGTTCATGGCGTAGGTGAGGGTGTCGTGCTTCTCTTCGTCGGTCTGCGGGCGGGTGCCTCCGGTCGAGGACATCTCATACTCCCACTTGATGTTGGCGAAGTAGTAGGTGTTGACCTCGGGCAGCACATTGAGGTTGAAGGCGATGGCATGCATACCTGCGCCCTCGCCAGGGATGGTCGATTCGGCCTCGTAGTGCTGCCACTCGGTGGTGAAGTTGGGGTTGCCGGGGAGCATTGCCCAGTGGATGTAGGCGCCAGGCGTGTTGTGGCACTGCGTTTCGCAACCGGCAGGCTTGTCGGCCTTGTAGTCGAAGGAGATGCGATACTTCTCGCCGGCTGCCCATTCCTTGTCGGGCGTGTAGATGAAGAACTGGGTGTCCCACGAGTTGGCAGGATTGTCGATCGAAGTGACCTTGACGCAGACGCCGCCATCGGGACCCTCGCCGGGATAGCCTGGACCCTGGGTGTCGCCACCGCCGCCGCCATTGCGCACGATGAAGTTGCCGAAGTCGTCGCCCGTCATGTCGCTGTTCTTGATGGCATTCACCCAATAGGTGGTGGGAGCGAAGCTCTTCTCCTGGGTGCACCAGTGGATGTCGGCGAAGTAATAGTCGGTGGCTACGGCCGAAACGTTGAGGTTGAAGGCGATGGCGTGCATGCCGTCACCCTCGCCGGGGATGGTGCCCTGCGCCTCGTAGTACTGCCACTCGGGAGTGAAGTTGGGAGTGCTGGGGAGCATCTGCCAGTGCAGGTAGGCACCCGGGGTGTTGTGGCACTGCGTCTCGCAACCGGCATCCTGGCTGGCACGATACCAGAACGAGATCTTGTAGGCTTCGCCTGCTGCCCATTCCTTGTCGGGCGTGTAGATGAAGAATTGGGTATCCCATGAGTTGGTCGGGTTGTCGATCGAAGTGATCTTGATGCAGTTTTTACCCTCGGGACCACCGGGGATGGGAGCGCCAAAGACGTCGCCCTTGCCGGGTTCGCGGACGATGAAGTTCTCCATCGAGCCGCCTTCAGCCATCTCGCCGTTGGTAAGGTGATCGACCCATTCGATGGTGTAGCTGGCTCCGCCGAGCGACTCCATGCCCACCATGAAGTTCACCCACGAATACTTCCACCAGGTGTTGCCAGGCACGTTGCCGTCCTCCTGCCAGCCCACGTCCTTGAGCTTGACCTCCTCGTCGAAGCTGCCGTTGGCAACCAGGTTCTCGTCCGAACCTGCCTCGGTGACTACAAAGTCGTCGAGGAAGAAGTCGCCATCGAGCTTGCCGAGCGAGAACTGCAGGTACTTGTAGTCGGCTTCGGCATTGAAGGTAAGCGAAAGCGTGGTCATGTCGCCATCGGCTGCCAGTCCGCCGAAGCCCGTGTAGAGCACGGCACCCTGGGCATCGCATGGCCAGAAGGGAACGGACTCGAGGCCGTTGGTAGCCTTGGCGCTGATGGACACGTTGTATGTCTTGCCCGTCTGAAGCGGCTGGGGCAGGGTGTAGTTGAGCTGGTAGTCCCAGACGTTCTCGCTGGGTCCGGTGGTGGTCATCTTGAGGCACTGGTTGCCTTCGCCTTCGGGAGTGGGAAGCTCGATGTCGGCAATGAGCGTATTGAGCCACTTGACGGGCTGCTGAGAATGCCAGGCCAGGGTGTGGCCATAGACGGTGAGTCCGGCATCTTCGGCCGCATTGACGAATGCCGAAACGGTCGAGAAGTTCATATTGCCCTTGTCATCGACACACGACGCCATCTTCATGGCATTGCCTGCAACGATCTCGTCGAAGTTGGCTGTGGTCAGTGCATAGAGCATCTCCTTCTTGTTGAACTCGGAGGCTGTGAGCGCTGCGCTCACCTTGAAACCTGGGTGAGCGGAGCGGTCGAGATATTCCTTGAGGGGCTGGTAGTCGTTGAGGTAATCATACAGTTCAGCATTGCCGGGACGGGAGACGGCGTAGTCGTTGGTCTCGAGGAAGTCGGCACATGAACTCAGCAGCAGGACACCTGCAGCAGCAGTCAGCCATTTGTTGCTATTTTTCATCTTCGTAGGTTTTTATTAGTTGAACTCTATGACAGTACCGGCAAATTCGCCTCGACGCTGAAGGACGAGCGTCTCGTCGTAGGACTTGCCACCCGCCGTATATTTGAGGTAGAGGGCGTTGCGGTCCTTGTTGCCCCAGGCCTTGGCCTCGGTGCCATGTCCGTAGCTGCCGCTGCCCGAGACGCCCTCGCCCGTGATGGTGCAGTTGTCGTCCTTTTCGCTGCCGAAGCTGAGCGTCATCTTCACGCCGTCGGCATTGGTATAGCTGCAGGTGGTGAGCGAAGTGGTGGCGGTGTGTACGATGGCACACTTCTCGAGATCGGCATTCGTTCCCTTGACGAGGTAATAGCCCTCCCAGGGATTGACGTAGCGAACACAGTAGAGCGTATAGTCCATGCCTTCGAGAATCTTGCTGGCGCCCTTCACGCCGCTCATGCGGAGGGGCAGGACATAGGTCTGGGCGATGGAGGCAGGATCCTGGAAGAAGGCGTCGGTGAGCTGCACCTCCACACCGCTCATGCGGTTGCCCGCATAAGTCGATGTAGTGCTGCCCAGCTGATAGTAGCTCGATGGAAGAATCGTCACGGGGCGGCCATCCTTGAAGGTGACATCCTGCAGGAGACTCTCGTCAACAGCCACATTGAAGGTGAATTCGTAGGAATCGTAGGTGCCGGCGCCGTAGCCCATCACCTTGAAGCGGTGGGCATTGTCGAGTTCGGTGCTGTATTCCACACCGTCGCCCAGCAGAATGGTGCGAACAGGATACTGATAGGGGAAATACACGGTGGTGCCTCCCTCGAAATCATCAAAATCCCGGTCGCCGTTCTCGCAGCTGGTCGTAGCGACAGCTGCAAGAAGCATGAGTGACATATAGATTGATCTTTTCATTTCAATTAATCATTTACAATTAACAATTAATAATTGGGATTACCATCCATGGTTCTGCTGGAGAGCATCATACTTCAGAATCTCGGAATAGGGGATGGGTCCGAAGAACTGATAATCCTTGTATTGGCGAGCCTCGACGTCGATGGTCTTGAATCCTGCATTGGGAGCAGTGATTTCGGCACCCTTGACCGTCTCGTTGAGCTTGTTGATATCAACCTGCCAGCGACGAAGGTCGTAGAAGCGATGGTTCTCGAAGCAAAGTTCCAGGCGACGCTCGTTGCGGATCAGCTCGCGCATCTTATCCTTACTTTGGGCACATTCGTTGAGGTAGGGGTCGTCGGCATCGGTGCAGATGCCGGCACGCTCGCGCAGCGCCTTGATGACGCTCTTGGCGGTCCAGCGGTTGCTGCCGACAGCGGCATCGGGACCGCTGGCCTCGTTGGCAGCCTCGGCATAGTCGAGGAACATTTCGGTCCAGCGGATACGTGCATCGTAGCTCTTCTGGTTGGTGGTGTTCGACGGGTTGAGGTTCACATCGGGACGGAGGAGCTTGCGCATATAGTAACCAGTGCGGGTGGAATAGCCCACGGTGTAGTTCAAGCCGTCGATGTTGTTGTCGTTGTAGGTGCCGGTGACGATGGTGGTGTTGCCCGAACCAATGGTCTGGCCATCATAGACGATGTAGGCGGCAAGGCGTGCATCGCGTCCTGCGTATGGATCGCTGGCGTTGTAGCCCGAACGGCTGTCGGTGATGGGAAAGCCATTGGCCATCGGGAAGGCATCGACCAGGTTCTGCGAGGGGTTGCAGCGGCCGAGGCCGTTGATCGAAGGAGGATAGAAGTCGCCCTCGAGGCTGTGACGCTCGCTGACGTTGGTCTGCCAGATACTTTCGGTGGAGTTGTAGCCCTTGTTCAAGCCACCGATTTCGGCGGTGTTGGCGAACCACTTGTAACCGTCGGCGGGCATCTCCTTGTTGTCGATGAGCTCGGCGGCATAGCGGGCAGCCTGCTCCATCGTAATGCCCGAATACTTGTCATAGGCGGGAGAAGCGGCAAACAGAGCCACCTGGGCACGGAGGGCACGAAGAATCATACCATTGATCTTGCCCTTCTGGTGGTAACCGAAGGCACGGGTGTACTTGCCGGCCGAGATACCAAGGCTCTTGTACTTGGCGGGCACGGCGTTGTCGTCGGTGACGTCCTCATACTCGTAAGGCAGCAACTCGAGGGCACGGTCGATATCGACCATGATGGAGTCGATGCAGGCACGGAAGGTGGCACGTGGCTGGTTGAAGTCAGCACCTGCCTCCTGGAACTCGCGGAGGATGGGCACACCCATCATCTCATTCACACCATCGACCATGCCGGCATGGGCACGAAGAAGGTAGAACATCTGGAGGGCACGCATACCATAGGCATCGCCCTTGAAAAGGTCGGAGAAGAGGCGCTGCAGTCCTTCGTCAGTACTCCAGGCAACCTTCTC
>JAEEGK010009655.1_pt1 | contig 22474 bp, 19 predicted proteins | sample 8958771 | NCBI WGS metagenome assembly JAEEGK01 (sample SAMN16246547, study PRJNA631951) | gut metagenome | biome: gut microbiome; feature: rumen; material: SC-attached | host: Bos | place: Iran: Karaj | collected 2018-10 | reverse complement strand
ACATAAGGGTAAGAAGAAGATTGACTCCCTTCTTTGCTCCCTTGAACTCCTTCCAGATGAATACGCCCCAGATGGCGGCGATCATAGGAGCTCCCTGTCCGAGGGCATAGGAGACTGCTGCGCCTGCCTTACCGGCTGCGATGTAGTTCAGCGAAGTACCGAGGGCCCAGATGCAACCACCGAGGATACCGACGAGGTGTGTCTTGAAGGTTCCCTTGAAGTACTGGGCGTAAGAGACGGGCTCGCCCACGAAGGGCTTCTTCATCACTATAGTATTGACGATGAAGTTGCTGAGGAATACTCCGAGAGCGAAGATTACCATTGCGGTGTAGGGGGTAAGCTTACCGGCTGCAGGGGCTGCGAAGTTGTCGAGATCGACTCCGTTGTATACGAGGGCGGAGAAGAACGACATAATCAGACCTGCGAGAACGGCGAGGATGATACCCTTTCTGTTCTGTTTGGGATCTCTCTGCTCGTTGGAGACCTTTCCGGATGCAACGCCGTTGCAGATAACTGCTACGACTACCAGGGCTACACCAATCCAGAGGAGGGTAGTGTTCTGGCCGGCTACCGGGTGGAGAAGCAGGTTGTTCAGAACGCCCATTACGAGAGCGATGCCGACTCCCAGAGGGAAGGCTACTGCGAGACCTGCGATCGAGGTACTGGCGGAGAGAAGAATGTTGGAAACATTGAAAACGACTGCGCCAAGCAGAACCCAGCCTATGCTGGTCCAGCTGGCCTGACCGAGATCCTGAATGAACGGACGGCCTTCTGCACCGATCGAACCGGCGGTAAAGGCAAGCAGAAGGGAGAAGAGGACCATTCCGATCACATAGTCCCAGTAGAAGAGTTCATAACGCCAAGTCTTGGCAGCGAGCTTCTGAGTGTTTCCCCAGGAGCCCCAGCAGAGCATAGTGATAAAGCAGAAAATAACTGCAAGAAGGTAGCTGTTAACGATGAACATAGCCGTTGTTATTTATTGTTATTACTTAATATCGGTGATATAGGGGATTGAGGACTGAGCGCCCATCTTCTGTACGGTGAGGGCAGAGGCCTTAGTTGCGAAGCGGGCTGCCTCTTCGAGGGTCTTTCCCTCGGAAAGGGCTACGCAGACCGCGCCGCAGAAGGTGTCTCCCGCCGCAGTAGCGTCTACCGCCTTTACTTTAAGGGCCTCGACCATTATCTGTTCGTTGCCCTGGCAGACGAGCGAACCCTTTGATCCGAGAGTTACTATAACGTCTTTCACGCCCATTTTGTGGAAGGATTCGATAGCTTTAGTCCTGCTGGCCTCGTCCTTGACCTCGATTCCTGTCATCAGGGCGCTTTCGGTCTGGTTCGGGGTTATAAGAGAGATGTACTTGAAGATTTCTTCGGGGAGCTTACAGGCCGGAGCGGGGTTCAGAATTACATATACACCAGCTTCGTGGGCGATTTTTGCTGCCCTGAGGACGCTTTCTACCGGAATCTCGAGCTGAAGAATAAGGTAGTCTGCTTTCTTGATGACATCGGCTACGGAGTCGATGTCAGCGGGGGAGAGGTCTCCATTTGCGCCAGGGGCGACTGCGATGCAGTTTTCGCCGCTGTCGTCTACCAGAATCAGCGCAGTACCGGAGGCCTGGTCGGAATAAAGAGTATGAGAAGTGTCGATACCTTCTTTCTGATAGCCCTTGACTGCGTTTTCACCGAACATGTCACGGCCTACCTTGCAGATGAAGGTTACATCTCCTCCAAGCCTGCTGGCTGCTACAGCCTGATTGGCCCCTTTTCCTCCGGGACCCATTACGAAAGTACCGCCAAGTATAGTCTCTCCGGGGGCGGGGAGTCTTGGAGACTTGATTGTCATATCAGTATTGCTGCTGCCTATGACGAGTATTTTCTTAGACATAAGTTATTGTAGTGTTATAATCTATATGCGTTTCAGGGAGTATGCGCGCAAACGATTGCGCAACTCGCAGTTCAAATTTAATTATCTTTTCCGCATACACTGCAATATTTTGCGTATTTTTGTTGCCGCGGACTCCAAGAAAAAGTGCGCAAAGTTTCGCAGATGAAAGAAACTCTATCTACGATAGCCTCCAGGCTGGGGGTCTCCGTATCGACCGTATCGCGAGTGCTCAGCGGCGACGCGCGCAGACACCGTATTCCGCAGGCGACAGCCGAGCGGATTATGGAGGAGGCGCGTCGCTGTCACTACACGCCAAGCCACAGCGCAAAGACTCTCAGAACCAGTAAAAGCTACGCTATAGGAGTGGTTATTCCTTCGCTGAGCAACCCCTTCTTCGCAGATATGGCGAGTGTTATAATCTCCGAAGCCAGTCTCCACGGCTACACTACTATTATTATAGACACGATGGAGGCCGAATCGAACCAGAAACTCGCCCTCGAGTCTATGAGCGCGCGTCAGGTAGAAGGTATTATCGCGGCTCCCTGCGGGGGAGAGGAAGACCTGCTTGCACTTGACGCATCCGGTATTCCGGTAGTGTTGGTAGACAGATATTTCGAGGATACTACTCTCCCGTATGTAACGACCAACAATTACAAAGGAGGAGTATTGGCTACACGCGCCCTTATCGACGCCGGCCACAAAGATATCGTATGCCTTCAGGGAGTGACATCCTCTATGCCAAACAAGATGAGGGTGAGGGGCTATACCGATGCCATGAAAGAGGCCGGTCTGGAAGACCGTATCAAGGTAGTCGGCCGGGAGTTCTCTATCCAGAACGGTTATCTTGAGACGCGAATGCTCCTCAAAGGCCAGGACCGCCCCGGAGCCATCTTCGCTCTCAGCAACACCATCGGCCTGGGCGCCATGAAAGCTATCCGCGAAATGAATCTCCGGATTCCGGAAGACATCTCGATGATTTCGTTCGACAACAATATCTATCTGGATTATATGATCCCGCCTATCGCCAGAGTGAGCCAGATGCTCGAAGATATGGCCCGCCTGGCTACTAAGGTCCTGTTCGAACGTATTTCGAACCCCGGACTGCCTTCGTCCCACGTAATGCTTACCCCGACTCTCATACCCGGGGGCTCGATTAAGAACGTAAGGTGATTCTTACCAGAGCTCCGCGAGCTCCAGAACCAGTTTTTCAGTTTTCTCCCATCCCAGACAGGGATCGGTGATGGATTTGCCGTAGGCAGTCTCTCCCGGCTTCTGGCAACCGTCTTCCAGGTAGGATTCTATCATGAAACCTTTGAGGAGAGCTTTGATTTCCGCATTGCTCTTAGCGCTTTTGAGGACGTCTTTCGCAATTTCCGGCTGCTTCGAATAGTCCTTAGCGGAGTTTGAGTGGTTCGTGTCCACGATAAGAGCAGGGTTCTGAAGGCCGCTTTCTGAGTAGAGCTCGGCAAGTTTCAGCAGGCTGTCGCTCTCGTAGTTGGAGTGATTTACTCCCTCGCGGTCTTTATATCCTCGAAGTACAGCGTGGGAGAGGGGATTGCCCTTGCTCTGGACTTCCCAGTTGCGGTATATAAAAGTGTGTTGGCTCTGGGCGGTCTTGATGGCATTGAGCATCGCACTGAGATCGCCGCTCAGAGGATTCTTCATTCCTACGGGGATGCTCAGTCCGCTCGCGGTAAGGCGGTGTTGCTGATCCTCGACTGAGCGCGCGCCTACCGAAACATAGGACAGAAGATCGGAGAGGAAGCGGTGTTCTTCGGGATATAGAAGCTCGTCTGCGCATGACATACCAGTCTCATTGAGGACGCGCATGTGGAGCCTTCTTAGCGCAATCAGGCCCTGGAGGACGTCGTCTTCGCCGAGCGGATCGGGCTGGTGGAGCATTCCTTTATAGCCCGAGCCGGTAGTCCTGGGTTTGTTGGTAAATATCCTGGGAACTATCATTATCCGCTCTTCAACGCGCTCGCGAAGGGCGCTAAGGCGGGTGATGTACTCGATAACTGCATCTTCACGGTCGGCCGAGCAGGGACCTATCACCAGGAGCATTTTGTCGCTCCGGCCGGTGATTATATCGCGTATTTCGGCGTCATTCTGTTGCTTGGCTTTTACCCCCTCGGGGGAGACGGGATACATCTCCTTAAGTTCCTTTGGGATAGGAAGCCTGCGCTTGAAGATCATGTTTTTCATAGTTTCTGCAGGTCTTTGCTGATGGCGATCAGTTCGCGCTGGAAACGTTCATACGCAGCCTTGTCTTCAGGGTCGCTGAAGCGGCCGGAATGCTTTTTGAGTATCTCTGCTTCGCGCTTCAGGTCTTCTATTGGGAGACCCTGTTCGTGTTTCAATTTTGAAACCTCTTTTACAAGATTGATACGTTCGGCGAAGAGCTCGGCGAGCTGCTCGTCGACCTCATCGATCTTTGCGCGTATGTCTTCCAGCTTGTTCATATCTATCTTGCTCCGCCGCCGAAGCCGCCGCCCGAGAAGCCGCCTCCGCCGCCGAAGGAGGTCATACCTCCGAAGCCGCCGGAAGAGGCTTTCATCTGGGCCGAGGCTGAGGCGTTAGTGATTGCATAACCCATCCTGTTTGTCATCCAGATTATCTGGCGGGCTGTCATAGGATCTGCGTAGACGGTTTCGCTGAATACTTTAGGATCTATGTCGGCAAGTTCTTTAGCGACCTTGTCTGCGATGCCGAAAATCATTCCGAAAACGAGATAATCGTTCCAGAGACCGACCTCGCGGGTGCCGCGCTCGCCTATTAGGGTGAAGTCCTTGAGGAACTTACTGAACCCTACCAGCTTGCGGGCTTCCTGCTTACCTTCGTCTGAGAACTTGCCGCTCAGGCTCATATAGTCGTCGTTCTTCAGACACTCCATCGCGTCCTTAGAAGTAGAGAGCACCCACTTGCTGACCCGTCTGTAGTGGGCCCTGCTCCAGCGCGAAAACTCCCTATCCTGAAGAATCTGGTCCGCCCCGGAAGCCTCTTTCATCATATCGTAGAGCTCCTTGTAACAGCTCGGAAGCCCTTCAAACGAAGCGCTGTCGTTGAAGTGGAACTCGACCTTTTCTTTAGCGTCGCGCTCAACTGAAAGGATGCCACGCTCAACCATTCGCAGTATCATTGCCCCGGCTAGCTGGCTGTCCTGGGTTGCTCCGGACTTTACTTTCTTCCACACGAAATCGCCCTCGAGTATATCTCCCTTGAAGGGGACGTCTCTACACCAGTCTATGTGTCTCATAGAAGGGACTCCGAGAATGGATTTGTAATGGGCCTTGACCGCTATGATAATAAGAAGAACAGACAGAAGAGACCAGCAGAGAGTACCCAGAAGCAACATCCAGCCGCTGATATCATCCTCATCATCTTCCTGTCCGAGGGCGGTCTTTTTGTCGTATGAAGAGCCTTCGAGCGCATAGCTCAGGACCTCATCGAAGTCTTTGCCTACAGCATTGGGAGAGTAAAAAATACCCTTTTCGAAACGAAGCAGCGCAATAACTGAAGACTTGTATTTGAAGCGCTCCGTACTGCGGTATACTGCCGAACCGTCTTCCAGGGATGACGTACCGTTGAACCCAAAGCCCCAGATGCGGCAATTGTCGGTCGAGAGGGGTACGCCCTCCGCGCTTATCCTCACGCTGACCTTTTCCGGCTTGGACGACAAGCCGGGGGAGACGAGCTGCATATGGAGCATATCGTAGTCGTGGAGGGTCTGGACGGCGCCGGTGATCGTGTAGCGGACGGTGAAGATGTGGTCGCCCATCGATCCGAGGCCCCAGCAGAGTTCGACTCCGTCTTTACCCCTGACGATGCCGCATCTGCCGGCTTTCTGCTTGATGCTCCGCCGAACGATCCAGTCTCCCTCGTTTGTAAACATCACTCCGTTTTCGCTGACGCTGAAATCGCGTATAGACATATTGCGGAGGTTGCTTTTCACCAGGTACCACTCAGTACCTTCGTCGGCGTTGATGTCCCAAATTTCGGTTATGTAGGCCGAGCCCTCGCGGTCGAGCGAGAGATTGATGTTAATGCTGCGGATAGTCCCCGCCTGAGCGGCGAAGGCCCATACCAACAGCGCGGTCGCGATGGACAGAATACGCTTCATCGGGAGCGGAAGCTATTTCATCGAGGGCATTTCGGTCTTACCCTGAGGCTCGGCCAGGTAATCCTTTGCCTGGAAACCGAAGATAGCAGCTGCGATACTGTCAGGGAACATACGGACCATCCTGTTGAATCTCGTAACTGTGTCGTTGAAGGTCATACGGCTCAGGCGGACCTGATTCTCGTACTTGCTGACTTCGTCCATAGTCTTCAGGTAAGTCTCGTTAGCCTTAAGGGCAGGATACTGCTCGGCTACTACATTGATAAGCCTCATAGCCTCGGCGATCTTTCCTTCCTGAGCGGCAGCATCGGCTACAGTAGAGTTGCGTCCGATAGCAGTCCTCTGGCCGATTACGTCCATAAGGGTCTTGTATTCGTGTTCGCTGTAACCTTTAGTAAGTTCAGCGAGAGCTGTAAGCGCATCCCAGCGGCTGTTTTGCTGTACGCCTATCTGGCTGAGAGCATTCTTGCAGAGTTCATCTGCCGACACGAGTTTCCTTTGAGCACCAATCAGCCACAGCGCCACCAGCGCCACGACCGCTACTATTACGATAATCGTTATCATATCTTTTGTTTATTGTTTTATGAGAGGAAATCAAGGATTGCAGCGAGGTCGTCCTTGGGGAAGGAACGCTGCTCGCCTGAAGCGAGGTTCTTGATCTGGACCAGGCCGGAAGCGGCTTCGGTCTCGCCGCAGATAGACAGGAAGGGGATACCCTTGCGGTCTGCGTAGTCGAACTGCTTCTTGAGTTTTGAAGCGTCGGGGTAAATCTCAACTGAGACTCCGGCGGATCTCAAGGCTGCGGCTACAGGCAGGATATAAGCGGTTTCGCCCATATTGGCGAACAGCAACTGAGAGGCGGAACCGAGCCCGGCGGGGAACTTCCCGAGACCCTTCAGGACATCGTAGATACGGTCGGCGCCGAAGCTGATACCTACACCGGACATATCGGCGAGGCCGAAGATTCCGGTTAGGTTATCGTAGCGGCCGCCTCCGCTGATGGATCCTATCTCCCAGTCGAGAGCCTTGACTTCGAAGATGGCTCCGGTATAGTAATTAAGTCCGCGCGCGAGGGAAAGATCGATTTCGCAGGGGGTAGTAATTCCTGCTTCGGAGATAAAGCCGAACAGTTCCTCAAGTTCGTCGAGGCCCTTAAGACCTACTGCAGAAGAGGCCATCAGCTGACGCATAACTGCGATCTTCTCCTCAAACGACCCCTTAAGATTTAGGATAGGCTCAAGCAGGGCGATAGCCTCAGAGGATAATCCCTTCGAGAGAAGTTCTTCCTTGACGGCATCAAGACCTATCTTGTCCAGTTTATCGATAGCTACTGTAATATCTACTACCTTATCAGGGGCGCCGCAGATTTCTGCCAGGCCGCTGAGGACCTTCCTGTTGTTGATCTTCACCAGTACGTTGATTCCGAGCCGACGGTAGACTTCGTCCACTATCTGTACGAGTTCGAGCTCGCAGAGCTGGCTGGTAGAGCCGATTACGTCTACATCACACTGGTAGAACTCGCGGTAGCGGCCTTTCTGAGGACGGTCTGCCCTCCAGACGGGCTGCATCTGGAATCTCTTGAAAGGGAAGGAGATTTCGTCTCTGTGTTGGACTACATAGCGGGCGAAAGGAACGGTAAGATCATACCTGAGACCCTTCTCGCATACCTGGCTTACCAGGGGCTTCGAAGGATCTACTGAAGCAAATGCGTCTCCTGAATTCAGGATCCTGAAGAGCAATTTGTCTCCTTCCTCTCCGTATTTTCCCAGCAGGGTAGAGAGGTTCTCCATCGCGGGAGTCTCTATCTGAGAGTATCCGAAGGAGCGGAAGACGCTTCTGATAGTATCGAATATGTAATTCCTTTCGGCCATTTCCAGACGGCCGAAATCGCGGGTGCCTTTAGGGATAGAAGGTTTTTGTGCCATATGACTGAACTAAATCAAGCAAATTTACTACATTTGTCTACGAATCAAAAATGACAAGATGAAAAAATTTCTGAAAATGATGCTCGCAGTGATTTGCGGCATCCTCGTCCTCTGGATTCTGGGCTTTACTATTATCAGTATAATTGCCTCTGCCGGCAATCAAACTGCAGCAGTCCCTGCGGAGGGCATTCTGAAGGTTGACCTCTCGAAGGTTCAGATCGCAGAGCAGGCAAATGAAGTTCTTGCTTTTGGCGCTGAGCAGCGTGTTCCGCTCGGTCTGCATCAGGCCGTTAAGGCGGTAGAGGCTGCGGCAGAAGACCCTGGTGTAAAGGCTATTTACCTTAAGCCCGATATGCCCGTACTCGGAATGGGCCAGCTCCAGGAATTCCGTATCGCCCTTTCTAAATTCCGTCAGAGCGGAAAGCCTATAGTAGCTTACACTGAAAATATCAGTACCGGTTCTTACTATCTCGCTTCCGTAGCAGACAAGGTATACATTACCTCATCGATCGGCGGTACTCCTACCTTCAACGGCCTGAGCTCCCAGCTTATGTTCTACGGAGATCTGCTGGATAGAATAGGAGTTAAGGTTCAGCTCATCCGCCACGGAAAATATAAATCAGCAGGCGAGATGTTTATCAGGGGCAATGCCAGCAAGGAAAACCTGCATCAGACTCAGGTCTTCATCAATACGATCTGGGGCTCGATGGTGGGCGAGATGGCCGAGAGCCGTGGAATTAGCTCCGATAAGATCAATAATGCAATCGACGATCTGAAGCTCTGCCTTCCTCAGGACTTCGTAGACTATGGCCTTGCAGACGAGACTGTAGACCGTTCGGGCCTCGAGGAGAAACTCGCAGTACTCGCTCAGGTTGAGTCTTTCAAGGATGTTAAGATGATCCCGTTTGCGGATTATGCCAAGAAAAAGGTAAGGAACAATGTCCGCGCCCGCCAGAAGATAGCTATCGTCTATGCCGACGGCGAGATTGTAGAGGGCCTCGACAAGCAGAACGTAGACGGTGACCGCTTCGCCAGCATCCTCGAAGGAATCAGGAAAGACAGCACTATCAAAGCCGTTGTTCTTCGCGTCAATTCCCCCGGCGGAAGCGTGACAGCCTCTGAGAAGATCAAGAACGAACTCGATCTTATCTCCGGCCAGAAACCCCTTATCGCCTCTTACGGAAACTACGCCGCATCCGGCGGATACTGGATCTCCAACAACGCAGACAAGATTTACTCCAACTCCGTAACTATCACCGGCTCGATCGGAGTCTTTGGGATGGTTCCCGATTTCAGTAAAGTCCTCAAGGACGTAGCCCACGTAGGAATAGACAACGTCTCATCCAACAAACACGGCGATATGATGTCCCTTACCAGGCCCTTCACGGACGAGGAGTACGCTTATATGCAGCGCAGCATCGAAGCCATCTACGAGCGCTTCGTAGGAATCGTCGCCGAAGCCCGCGACAAAACTCCCGAGCAGATCGATGAGATCGCTCAGGGTCGTGTGTGGGCCGGCGCCGATGCTCTTGAGATCGGCCTTGTAGACGAGATCGGAACCCTCGAAGACGCTATCGCCTTCGCCGCTACCGCAGCGGGAGATTCCAACCTCGCAGCCTGGAACATAGTCGAATATCCTAAGGTCAACACCGTAGCCGACCTGTTCTCGAGTATGATGGCTCCCCAGGACGAAGACTACAGTATCTATCTTAAGTGGTTTGACAACTGGAAGAAGGGCAAGTGTGAGTTCACTTTCGCCGCTATGCCCTACAGAATTACTGTCAAATAAGACGAAGTTTTCCCTTTCGGACTTTGTAAGGTCCGAATATCTTGCCCCCGAGAGGGCGGCCGCTTTCGACGGACTTCTTCAGACGGAGAAGTCCGTCTGCGTTTAGCCGCCCCTCTGTAAAGCGGAACAGCAAGTATTCCCAATGTTTGTAGGTCACGACCTTTTTCAGGTCTATAGCGCCGTCTGGAAGAACACACTCCCCGGCGGCCTGCCTGTAATAATCCTCCGCGATATCGTCTACCTGGGCGAAACGCTCCATATCGGCAGCGAGCGTCCTCAGATACGAAGGATTGATCTCCGCAAAGACCGGCATCACCTTCCCGCGGAGTTTGTTGCGCTTGAAGACTGTCTCCGCGTTTGTGCTGTCTTCGCGCCAGGAGAGCCCCTCGCCCTCCATCCACGCGCGAATCTCGGCGCGTGAGACAGCAAGCAGCGGACGCAGGACCCTGCGCGGGAATTCGCCGGAATCGGCCGACATCCCGCGAAGCCCGCGCGAACCGCACCCGCGCAGCAGATTGAGCATCAGCGTCTCGGCATTGTCGTCGGCGTTATGGGCCACGGCAACCGCCTGGAATCCCTCGTGGACACACAGCTGCCCGAACCACCCGTATCGGAGGTCCCTGGCGGCCATCTCGATCGAAATTCCTTCCCGCGCGGCGTGATCAGCGGTCTCGAAGCGCCTGACATACAGCCCCACGCCGCGCGCCTCACACCACTCCCGGACGAACTTCTCGTCTCCATCGCTTTCCTCCCCACGCAGCCCGAAATTACAATGGGCCACGGCGAACTCGCACCCGCCGTCTGCCCCGGCAGCAGCATACGAAGAAGAAAGGTCGCCGCGAAGCGACCTTTCTGCCATATACATCGAATCGATGCCTCCGCTGACTGCGAGAAGAATTTTCACTATTTCTTGGAAGCGATCGTGTAGGTGAATGCGAAGCTCATGAACTCCTTGAACTGCCATCCGCGAGGGCTGGTCTGGCCGGTAGTCTCATCGGTGACGAGGACGTTGGGATCGTTGATCATCCAGGTCTTGAAGGAGAGCTTGATAAGTTTTGAGAGCTGCCAGTCGATGGCGTTGTCCCAGTTGATACGGAAGTAAGGCTCGGCGAGATAGTCGGTGAAGACGGTTGCCTGAGACTCTACCGTAAAGTTGTCGTTGATCTTGAACTTGAGGTTGGCCTTGACCTGGGCACCGAACTGGAACAGAGCGCTCTTGTAGAAGCCTCCGATCTGGGCGACATCTCCTCCTGCAACTGCAGCGGTGTAAGCCGCGTCATCCTCTGCGACGCCGAGTTTCATACCATAGCTCGAACGGAGAACAGGGTTGCTGACGATGGTGAAGCCTCCGGTAAGGGGAGCGACGTTGATGTTGAACCACTCGTTCGGAACCCACTGGATACCAAGTGCGAGGTTGGTGTAAGCGGGGGAGATGAAACCGGAAACGGGATCACTTGCGACCCACTTTCCCTCAGTGTTCTGGGTGTACTCCTTAGGAGTATCGGTGAACTGGCTGCGGAAATCATACGAAGCGGTGTAGCTCAATTTGGAGTCTGCCTTAGTCTGATAAGCCCACTTACTCTCGAGATAGATACGGTCGTTGTTCTTCTGGAAAACGCCTTCCTTATCAGAAGAGTTGAGGAAACCGTAGTCGAGCTGAAGACGGTTGTTCCAGCTCATAAGGTCCTTCTTGTAGTCTGCCTTTGCATCAAGAGCGGAAGCGAGGGTGATAGTGTTGTATCCACCGGCCGCCCAGTTCTTGAGCTGAGTGTTGTTTACTCCGAGGCTTACAGACAGAGAGTTAGTCCAGTAGTTCGGTTTGGGAGCGACGACTTCCTCTTTAGGCGCGCCGGAAATCTCTGCGGCTGCATCTTCAGCTGCTTTCTGAACTGCATCCTGAGCGAATGCAGAAGCTATCGCGAGTGCGAATGCACCGATAAAAGCGAATGTCTTTTTCATATCGTTACAGAATTAATAAGCTATTGCATAAACGACGCGGCCCTTTGAAGGTTTTCCGGAGTAAATGTCGACTCCCTCTTCTTCGCAGACGCAGCTGTCGATAGGAATACAGCGGATGGTGGCTTTGGTTTCGTCCTTGATTTTCTGCTCGGTTTCGGCAGTGCCGTCCCAGTGGCAGAGAAGGAAGCCGCCCTTCTGAATTTCGGTCTTGAACTCTTCCCAGGAATCACACTTCCTGATGTTTGAATCGCGCCAGTCAAGAGCCTTTTTGTAGATGTTGGCCTGGATGTCGTCAAGAAGACCGTGGATATGCTCCTCGATACCCTCGAGGGCCATGGTCTCCTTAGTAAGGGTATCCCTGCGGGCAACCTCTACCGTACCGGCTGCCAGATCGCGGGCGCCCATCGCAAGGCGTACCGGGACTCCCTTGAGCTCCCACTCCGCGAACTTGAAGCCCGGGCGGAGGGTGTCGCGGTCGTCGATCCTGACGCTGTGGCCAAGGGCCTCGAGACCGGCCTTGATCTTCTCGAACTCGGCGATAACGGCATCATGCTCTTCGTCGGTTTTGAAGATCGGAACCATCACTATCTGGATCGGGGCGAGGGCAGGGGGCAGGACTAGGCCGTTGTCGTCGCCATGGGCCATTATCAGCGCACCCATGAGGCGGGTACTTACGCCCCAGGAGGTAGCCCACACGTACTGCAGCGAACCGTCTTTGTCTGCATACTGGACATCGAACGATTTCGCGAAATTCTGACCCAGGAAGTGAGACGTTCCGGCCTGGAGGGCCTTTCCGTCCTGCATCATTGCCTCGATCGTAAGGGTATCGAATGCGCCGGCGAAGCGCTCGTTCGGGCTTTTGTGGCCGACGATGACCGGCAGGGCCATGGTCTCACGGGCGAATTTCGCATAGACGCCGACCATCTCCATCGCCTTCGCCTGGGCCTCTTCGGCCGAAGAGTGGGCTGTATGGCCTTCCTGCCAGAGGAATTCGGCAGTACGGAGGAACGGGCGGGTCCTCATCTCCCAGCGTACGACGTTACACCACTGGTTGCAGAGAATAGGGAGGTCGCGCCAGCTCTTGATCCAGTTTTTGTAGACGCTCCAGATGATGGTCTCGGAGGTAGGGCGGACGATGAGCTCTTCTTCGAGCTTTGCCTCAGGATCCACTACAACACCGTTTCCATCCGGGTCGTTCATAAGGCGGTGATGTGTCACAACGGCACACTCCTTTGCGAAACCGGCTACGTGTTCTGCCTCACGGCTGAAGAAAGACTTAGGGATAAAGAGGGGGAAGTAGGCGTTCTGGACTCCCGTCTTCTTGAAGGCGGCGTCTAGTACGCTCTGCATTTTCTCCCAAATTGCGTATCCGTAAGGCTTTATGACCATACATCCTCTCACTGCTGACTGCTCGGCGAGATCGGCCTTGACGACGAGGTCGCTGTACCATTGTGAGTAGTTCTCGCTTCGCGGTGTGATTTCTTTTGCCATCGTATTTATGTATAAAATTTGCTAAATTTGCAGTCCCGCTCCCGCGCGGGTACGAATCTTGCGGGCAAAGATAGTAAAAATTATTGTAGGAGGTTCATATGAAACGCAGTTTGATATTTTTTGCAGCGGCTCTTTTATGTGCCGTTTCTTGCGGTTCGGCCGGAGTGTACTCCGAGGGCAATCGCTTCCAGGACGGAATCTACTACAAACCTAATCCTCGGTCAAGCGGCCAGGAACCTAAAAGCGAAGAAGAGTTCCGCTATCGGGCCTCGCTTGATAATTTCCGCAACGAGACTGATTCTACTCTGAACGGTTCGTATGATTACTGGGAAGAAGATTACCCGTACAGATTCTGGCGCCCCTATCACTGGGGCTGGCATTCCCGCTGGAGTTACTACTACGATTGGGGCTATCCCTATTATTGGGGAAATCCCTACTACTACAGCTATTATGGCTATTACGGCTGGTACGATCCCTGGGACTATTGGGGATACGGCTGGCAGGATCCCTATTACTATCGCTATCCCTATTATGGTTGGGGCTATGGACGTCCGTACTACGGCTATGCCCATAGCGGAACATACGCCCGCAGGGCAGGTTCCGCTACTTCCGGCCGTTACAGCCGTTCGGGCTCTTCTGCCTACGGCCGTAGCGCCCGAACCGCGTCCGCGGCCGCTCAGCGCGACATAGACCGCTTGAAAGCTACCCGCAACGTCCCGCGTACTACCGCAATCAACAGAGAAGAGGGATATTCGGAGACCCGCAATTATCGCACGACATCTGCAACGCGTGCGCGGTCTTCTGCATCTTATAACAGCGGTCACTCAGATGTCCAGCCCCGCAGTTACGACAATTCATCATCGTCTTACCGCTCGTCCTCGAGCAGCAGAAGCAGCGGCGGCTATTCTGGCGGCAGCTCCTCACACAGCAGCAGTAGCGGACACAGCTCCCACAGCAGTAGCGGCGGCAGTTCACACGGCGGCGGCGGACGCAGATAAAGCAAACTGAAATGAGAAAGACTATTATAACTCTCACCGCGTTTTTGGCGGTGTGTTTCGCAGCAGGTGCGCAGTCTATGTACGATGCCTACCTGCTGGTTGAAAACGATTATGTAGGCTCGGCTAAATCGGCCGGTCTTTCCAATGCCGTTACAGCCTTGGGAGGAGACCTTGGAACTATCGGAATCAATCCCGCAGGTTCCGCAGTAGCCGGTTACTCTCAGTTCGAGATTACTCCTTCCCTGAGTCTGTCCGTAGGAAGGACTCACTATTCTCTCAGTCCCAGCAGCCCTTACCAGTTGGGTCAGAATACCTTCAATCCTTCCTTCAAACTCCCCAACATCGGTTTCAGTACCCGTTATGATACAGACGGCGATTGGCTCAGGTCCTTTACTTTCGCCTTCGCTGTCAACAGTACTCAGGATTACAATTCAAAGATGGTCAGTTCCGGCAGAAACCCTATGTCTTCCCGTTTCGGCGAGATGGCGGCGGCCGCTACCGACCTGAATATCGCTCCTACCGACCTGTCCTCCAGTAATTTCTACGACAATCCCGACTATTCTAATTACTGGGATGTAGCGATGGGCTACGACATCGGCCTTATCAATGCCTTCGGTACAAACAACGAATATGTAGGCTGCGCCGAGGTCCTTTCAGACAAAGGAGACAAGTTCGTCCCGAGCGACCTTATCCAGACTTCTTCCGTAACCCATATCGGTTATAAGAGCGATATGCTCCTCAATTTCGGCTTCAACCTCAGAGACCGCCTCTTCCTGGGCTTCAACATCGGCTTCCCGATGGTGAATTACACCAACGTAGAGAATATCTCCGAAGTAGCAGCTACCGTTGAGGATTTCCCCGTGTCCTTCACTTACGCAGATTCCAGTACTGAAGATACCTACTTCAGCGACGCAGCCTATCGTTACAATTATTACGCTTCCGCTTCGGGCGTATACTTCAAGGCCGGTCTTATCTGGCTTCCTACAAACAGCCTCAGGCTCGGTCTGGCATATCAGACAAGAACTGATATGACCGTTGAAGAAACCTGGCAACACAGCGGTAAAGTTCGCTATGACAATGGTAAGAACTTCAGCGGCTCCGGCGAAGAAGGCTGGTACAGGTATACCCTTATGACTCCCAGCGTTTTGGATGCCGGTCTGGCGTGGACCTTTGGCCGCGCTGGTCTTCTGAGCCTGGACTACGAACTCGTCTCTTACGGAAGGATGCAATTCCGCAGCGTAGAAGGTGATGATGACGAGTATGCCTACGACAATGCCCGTTTAGGAGCGTTCAGCGGCGCTGCCCATAATTTCCGTCTCGGTACCGAGTTCAATGTTGGTAATGCGCTCGTCCTCAGGGCTGGCGGCTCGATGAGAACTACTCCTGAAAAGTACTATCAGGACGCTACCGGAGCTGAAATTACTTACTACGACTACAACGACGATTATTACCTCGGCAGGAAGACTCTTCCCGGCAAGGCTCAATATTACAAGGACTATATCTGGGGCGGCTCCCTCGGACTTGGATTCAATCCTGCGGGTTCGTTCTTCGCGGACTTCGCAGTGAAGGGAACCCTTTATCCGTCAACCGTATTCCAGCCCTACTCCGATTACTCAACAGTTTATTCTCCCCGCATCAGCCAGCGAAGGCTGCTCTGCGCCGCATTGCTAACCATAGGTTGGAGATTTTAATAAGACAATGAAATTTACAGCAAAGGAACTCGCCGAAGTTCTCAAAGGAACTGTAGAAGGCGACCCGCAGTCAACAGCGACGACATTCGCAAAAATTGAACATGGAAAACCGGGCGAACTCTGTTTTTTCGCGAACCCTAAATACGAACATTACGTCTATACCAGCAAGGCCTCAATCCTCCTGGTAAACAAGGATTTCCAGCCTAAGGAGCCCGTCACCCCCACCCTCGTCAGGGTAGAAAACGCCTACAGCGCTCTTGCAGATCTGCTCGAGTATGTCAAGTCGCAGCACAAATCCTTCAGGCGCCACCGCGGCCGCTGCCGTATCGCCTTCAGCGCTAAGATAGGAAAGAAGGTCTGGATAGGCGATTTCGTGACTATCGGAAAGAAGACAAAGATCGGGGACTGCACCAAAATCTTTGACAATGTTACTATCGGAGACAATGTCAAGATCGGTGAGAAGTGTATCATCTATCCCGGAGCGCATATCTTCTCAGACACGGTAGTCGGAGACAGAACTATCCTCCACGCCGGCTGCGTGATCGGCGATGACGGCTTTGGCAACGCCCTCCAGCCAGACGGCTCCTGGAAGAAGATCGAACACGTAGGAAACGTAATAATCGGCAGCGATGTCGAGATAGGTTCCAACGCTACTATAGACAAGGCCCCGATGGAGAGCACCATCATCGAAGACGGTGTAAGGATAGACAACCTCTGCCTCATAGCCCACAACGTAGTGGTAGGAAAGAACACCGCTATGGCAGGCCAGAGCGGTATCGCCGGCTCCGCTATCATCGGCGAGGGCTGCATCCTTGCAGGCCAGTCGGGTGTCGTAGGCCACATAAAACTCGCGCCCCACACTACCGTGGCGGCCCAGGCCGGAGTGATCGGCAATGTCCGAAAGAGCGGGGAAGTCCTGCTCGGTATGCCGGCTATCCCGAGGACTACTTTTATGCGTGCTTATGCAAAGTTTAAGGAAAGTGGTGAGGAATAACGAAAAGTTTTCCTATCTTTGCCGCCACTTTTATGAAACAGCACACACTATCTAAGATCTATTCTTTCGAGGGAAAGGGTCTGCATACCGGCCTCTATGCCGTTATGCAGGTATGTCCGGCTCCGGTTAACACCGGTATACGGTTTATCAGGACAGACCTCCCCAAGGTCCACGGTCACGAAGCGTACGCAGATGCCGTGGCTGAGAATGTATCGAAGACAGCCCGCAGTACTACAATAAGCGGCGCAGGTGTGACTGTAAGTACCGTAGAACACCTGCTTTCCGCCCTTACCGGCCTCGGTATAGACAATGCGTATGTTCGTATCAACAACAGGGAAGTCCCTATTCTGGACGGCAGCGCAAAGCCTTACGTAGACGCCTTTATGAAGGACGGAACCGTAGAGCAGGATGAAGACAGGAAGTGGATAGAGGTGAGCGAGGTAGTGGAGTATAAAAACCCCAAGACCGGTTCCTGGATAAGGATAGAGCCCGCCGAGTCGCTTTCTGTCGAATCTACGATCGATTTCAATTCCAAAGTCCTTGGAGTTCAGACGATTAAATGGGACCCTTCCATTGATTACTCAACGGAAATTGCTCCCTGCAGGACCTTCTGCTTCCTCCACGAAGTCTTCGGAATGTTGATGGCCGGCCTTGTAAAAGGCGGTGATCTCGGGAATGCAATAGTAATAGTTGAGAAACCTGTCAGCAAGCTCAGGATGCGCATCATCAGCCGCATTCTTCATCAGCCCCACCTCTCGGTAACAGAGAGCGGTTATCTCAACCACATAAACCTTCGTTTCCCGGACGAGTGTGGGCGCCACAAAATGCTCGATCTCCTCGGAGATCTCAGGCTTTGCGGCGGTTTCCTGAAGGCTAAGGTTACAGCCTACAAACCAGGCCACAGCATCAACACCAAAGTCGCACAAATGATTAAGTAAGATATTATGAACAACATCCATCCCCTTGCCACCGTCCATCCGGGTGCGAAACTCGGCGACAATGTCGAGATCGGACCTTACGCCTTCGTCGACGACAATGTCGAGATCGGCGACGGTTGCAAGATATACCCCCACGCCACCATCTTCTCTTACGTAAAGATGGGTAAGGACTGTACCGTTTTCCCGGGTGCCGTTGTGGGAGCCATCCCTCAGGACCTCAAGTTCGACGGTGAGGTGACTTTCGTCGAAATCGGAGACCGCGTCAACATTCGCGAATGCGCTACCATCAACCGTGGAACCAAGGCCAGCGGAAAGGGCGTGACCCGCATCGGAAACGACGTCCTCATTATGTCCTATGTCCACGTAGCCCACGACTGTACGGTCGGTAACCATTGCATCCTCGTAAGCTACGTAGGAATCGCCGGCGAGACAGACGTAGACGATTGGGCCATCCTCGGCGGAAGTACCGTGGTACACCAGTTCTCCCGCATCGGCAAACACGCGATGGTCGGCGGCGGAAGCAAGGTCAACAAAGACATCCCCCCGTATTCGCTGTGTGGACGTGAGCCTATCTGCTACGCGGGCGTCAATATCGTAGGCCTTCGCCGTCGCGGTTTCGAATCCGACACTATCCGTACCATCAAGGACATCTACGACACTATCTACTACCAGGGCAACAACGTCACCGACGGCCTTGCCAAGGTAGAGGCCGGTTTCCCGGATACTCCGGAGAAGTTCGAGATCATCAACTTCATCCGCAATTCGAAGCGCGGTATCGTCCGCGGCAACGACGTTACCGAGAAAGGCTCCATCGAATAAGGTATGTTGCTTTCGAGCGCATACTTCCCCCCTACAGAGTACTTTGCCGTCCTGGCGAGGTACTCTGTTCGTATCGACCCTTCCGAAAACTATCAGAAGCAGACTTACCGCAACAGGTGTAGGATACTTACTTCCAACGGAGTGGAGGATCTGCGCGTCCCTATAGTCCACGACGGGCGCCGAATGATTAGCGAGGTCAGGGTAGATTATTCCACAGACTGGGTCCGCAGGACTAAGTACGCGATCGAGACCGCCTACTACAGTTCGCCTTTCTTCGAGTATTACCGTGACGAGCTTTTTGCGATACTGGATTCCCAGCCGGAGACGCTCTGGGAACTCAATTCCCGGATTACTGATTTCTTTTGCCGAAAGATAGGTATAGTCCTTAAGAGCGACGGCCCCGACGGGGAAGACCTCAGGGATGTCATCCATCCCAAGAAGGCGCCTTATCTTAAGACCCGGGAATACTGGCAGGTTTTCCGTCAGAAGTTCGGTTTTGTAGGAAACCTCTCGGTGATGGACCTGCTCTTCAACGAAGGCCCTGAAAGTATTTGCATATTGAAATAATAGTGCTATATTTGCATCCGTGAAAGAGATAGGAGGCCGAAAGGGCCGCCTATCTTTGTTTTTAGGATATGAACAGATCAGAATTCGAAGCGGTGCTGCTCAAGGCAGCTGCAGAAAAAGGATGCAAGGTCGTCGAGCTGCTTTTCGACGACGATGAAAATGTTTTTGAGGTGACTATCGACAAAGAGCAGGGCTCGGTCGATATCGAAGACTGCGAGTACGTACATAGGGCTATTCTCGATGCGTTCGACCGCAATATCGAGGACTATTCCCTCACCGTCAGTTCTCTGGGCCTCAGTCCGGAAGAGGCGGACAAGCTTTTGGAAACAGTAAAAGAATAACATAAAACAATGGAAAAAGAAAAAGTAGTGACTCTGATTGATGCCTTCAAGGACTTCAAGGAAGAGAAAAGCATCGACCGTCCGGTGATGATGGGCGTGCTCAAGGACGTGTTCCTCACACAGATCGCGAAGACCTATGGCTCCGCAGACAACTTCGACGTCATTATCAATGTCGACAAAGGAACCTGCGAGATCTACCAGAACTTCGATATCGTAGAGACAGTCGAAAACCCTAATACTGAGATGACCCTCGACCAGGTTATCGCGGACAGCGGCGACGACGACTACGAGATCGGCGATCAGTATACTAAGAAACTCAGCCTCGAGAGCTTCGGCCGCCGCGGTATCCTGAATATCCGTCAGAATCTTCAGGGCCGTATTATGGACATCGAGAAGGCTAACGTGTATCGTAAGTACTCCGAGAAGATCGGTGAGATCTTCACCGGCGAAATCTATCAGACCTGGAGCAAGGAAGTTCTCATCCTCGACGAAGACGGAAACGAACTCCACATCCCCAAGTCCGAGCAGATCCCCGGCGAACACTTCAAGAAGAACGATACCGTCCGCGCTATCATCAAGACCGTTGAGATGCGCAACAACACTACTCCCTACATCATCCTGAGCCGTACTTCTCCCGAGTTCCTCGAGAGACTGTTCGAGCAGGAAGTTCCCGAGATTGCAGACGGTCTTATCACCGTAAAGAAGGTTGTCCGCGTACCCGGCGAGCGCGCCAAGGTAGCGGTCGAGTCCTACGACGACCGTATCGATCCGATCGGAGCTTGTATCGGAGTCAAGGGCGGACGTATTATGGGTATAGTCCGTGAGCTCCACAACGAAAACATCGACGTTATCCAGTGGACCCAGAACCCTCAGCTCCTTATCCAGCGCGCCCTCAGCCCCGCGAAGGTATCTTCGATCGATATGGGCGAGAGCTCTTCCGATAAGGTGAAGGTCTTCATGCAGCCGGACGAAGTCCGCAAGGGTATCGGCCGCGGAGGTTGCAACATCGCCCTGGCCGGTATGCTGGTAGACCGTGAGATCGAGGTCTGGCGTGAGGTTGCGAAGGGAGAGCAGGACGAGGAAGATGTCGCCCTGGACGAATTCGCAAACGAAATCGATCAGTGGGTCATCGACAAACTCAAGTCTATCGGCTGCGATACCGCCAAGGACGTCCTCGCTATCAGTCCTGAAGACGTGGCGAAGCGCGCGGATCTCGAAGACGAGACTGTTGAGGAGGTAATGAGAATCCTCAAGGCCGAGTTTGAAGACTAAGTTTCATTTTTAGGGGTTATATATGGCAGAAATTAGACTCAACAAAATTATGAGGCAGTTCAATGTCGGCCTCAGCGACCTGGTGGATTTCCTTCAGAAGCAGGGCGTAGACATTGAAGAAAATCCAAATGCAAAAGTCTCCGAGGATCTGATGCCCTCGATAGCGAAAGCTTTCGGCAAGGACCTCGAGGCTAAAAAGGCCGCGGAGCAGGTCGACATAAAGATATCCGAGATTCTTGAGCGCAGCGGCAAGAAATCCAAGGCCGAGGCTGAAGAAGAGGATATCGAGCAGGTTGTGAGCATCAAGAGCAACACCTTCATCAACGACAAGAAGGAAACTCCCAAGCCCGAACCTGTAGTAGAGCCCGAACCGGAGCCGGAACCCGAACCCGAGCCCGTCGCAGAGCCCGAACCTGTAGCCGAGCCCGAGCCGGTTGCAGAGCCGGAGCCCGTGGTCGCGGCCGAGCCCGAACCGGTCGAGGAACCGGAACCCGAGCCGGAACCGGAGCCCGAACCCGAGCCCGTCGTGGAGTCGAAGCCTGAGGCTGCGCCAGTAGAAGCTGCTACAACCCCGGCAGCTGCAGGCGCCTCCCTCAAGGTAGTCGGCAAGATCGATCTCAGCCAGTTCGACAAAAAGCCTGCGAAGAAGCGCGAGCGTATCAACAAGCAGAAGGTCGATATCGCCAAGGCCGGCCAGAATGCTACCAACAACCGTGCAAACGACCGTAAGCCCGACTCTAACCAGGGCGGCGGACGCTCCAAGCGCGACCGTGGCGAGCGTTTCAAGCCCGCGATGACTGAGGCCGAGCAGGAGAAGATGCAGCTCGAGATCCAGAAGCAGGTCAAGGAGACCTACGCCAGGATGAACGAGGGTAAGAAGAATAACTTCGGAGCAAAATATCGTAAGGAAAAGAGGGAGTCTGCGGCAGCGAAGGCCCAGGAAGAGTTCGAGGCTCAGGCAGCGGAGAACAAGACCCTGAAGGTTACCGAATTCGTGACCGTCAACGATCTCGCTACCCTTATGAACAATACCCCGGTAGTAAAGGTTATCGGAGCTTGTATGAGCCTGGGTCTGATGGTGTCCATCAACCAGAGGCTCGACGCGGAGACCCTTGTCCTCGTTGCCGAAGAGTTCGGCTACAAGATCGAGTTCGTCACCGCCGAGATTTCCGAGGAAATCGAGAACGAGCAGGAAGTCGACCGTGAGGAAGACCTCGAGACCCGTCCCCCGATCATTACGGTCATGGGCCATGTCGACCACGGTAAGACCTCCCTCCTTGACTACATCCGTAAATCAAACGTTATCGCAGGTGAGGCCGGTGGTATCACCCAGCACATCGGTGCATACCACGTCACCCTCGAAGACGGCCGCAGGATCACCTTCCTCGACACTCCTGGCCACGAAGCCTTTACGGCTATGCGTGCCCGCGGTGCCCAGATGACTGACCTTGCAATTATCATCATCGCAGCGGACGACGCCGTTATGCCCCAGACCGTTGAGGCTATCAACCACGCCCAGGCCGCCGGTGTCCCTATGGTCTTCGCCATCAACAAGATCGATAAGCCCGGCGCAAATTCGGATACCATCCGCCGTCAGCTCTCCGAGATGAACATTCTCGTCGAGGACTGGGGAGGAAAGTACCAGTGTCAGGAAATCAGCGCGAAGAGCGGTATCGGAGTCGAGGCCC
>JAEEGK010009654.1_pt1 | contig 22475 bp, 14 predicted proteins | sample 8958771 | NCBI WGS metagenome assembly JAEEGK01 (sample SAMN16246547, study PRJNA631951) | gut metagenome | biome: gut microbiome; feature: rumen; material: SC-attached | host: Bos | place: Iran: Karaj | collected 2018-10 | reverse complement strand
CCGACCTTACCGGTAAAGTTTATCTCAATATGGCCACTATATATGCCGTTCTGGGTCAGTTTGCCACTGCTATTGAATACTGCGATAAGGCATGTGAGGCTGATATTTCACTCTGCGGTGAAGCTGGTCGTAGGAAGGCTAATATCCAGAGGGTACAGGCAACTCAGCAAGCTAACGACAAGTACAGAAAGGAATACGACGACTTCATGAAGAGAAAGAAGGCCGAAGAGGACTTCTGGAGTGGAGGCGGAAAGAAATAATACTTTTGATTATATAAAAAGAGGCGTTTGCAATTATGCAACGCCTCTTTTTTTATATCCTTGTTTGGGCAAAATAACTTATATGACAATAAATAAAGATATTATGTCATTTATTAAAGCCTCACGAAAATAATGTGAGATACCTTTGCAGTAGAATAAAGACAAAAGATAAACAAAGTAAATTGTTAAAATAGATAAAATATATATTGCAGATAACGAATTGTTAAAAAAAATATTGTACCTTTACAACCAAATGCGAGTTTAAAGGGCAATTATTAGCCTAAAACTGGTTACAAAGAACAAATGAATCGTGTAAAAATAGGAATTATCGGATTAGGACGCATGGGCAGAAAGCATCTAAGGGAACTTGTCAATTGCGATTTCTGGGATGTCAAGTATGTCTGTGATATAGATTCGGAAAAAGAGACTTATTCCAAAGAAATAGCTCCAAACGCCATTTTCACCACAAACGAGGATGACATCTTCAATGATGCGGAGATAGAATGTGTTGGACTGTATGCACTGGCCGACAGCAGACCGGGACGGATTAAAAAGGCCATAGCCACAGGCAAGCATGTAATGTGCGAAAAGCCTTTAGCCTATAAGATGGAAGATGAATTCGAATTGGTGAAACTGTCCAAGACTACAGATAAGATTTGCACCGTAAACCTGTATCTGAGGAATGCTTGGTACACCAAGGAGATGAAGGATTTTATTAAAAGCGGAGAGATTGGCGACGTGGCCATCATAAGAATCTGCCACATGACTCCCGGTCTTTCTCCTGGCGAAGGACACGAATTCGAAGGACCCTCATTCCACGATTGCGGCATGCATTATGTAGATATCGCACGATACTATGCCGATTCGGAGTACAAGACAGGACATGCACAGGCCATTCGTATGTGGGATTACAAAGACCCTTGGTGGCTACAATGTCATGGAACATTCGAGAACGGCATTGTTTACGATATTACTCAGGGATTTGTTTACGGCCAGTTGGCTAAAGACCAGACCCACAACTCATATACCGAGATTATTGGCAGTAAGGGATTTGTTCGTATGCACCACGATTTCAAGAATGCCATTGTGGAGAAGCACGGCGAACACATCACAGAGGTGGTTGAGAAACCTTATGGAGACAAGAATATCGACCGCCTGTGTTACCTGATGGGCGAGGCAATCCTGACAGGCGTCAGACCAGAACACCTGCCCAAGTTCGAGGATGCAGCCATTGCATCGGAATATGCATGGAAGATGTTGGATGATGCTTGGACGCACGACATGCCGTCAAAAGGGACACCAGAGGAACTGGAACAGATTCACTATCGCAGAGCCCACATGACAAACGGTTACGGCCTGCTTAATCAGAAATAAAACAAACAACATTATAATTATGGCACAATTATTATTTTTAGGTGGCTTAGGAACAGGTGAGATTATTGTCATTTGTTTAGTAGTATTGCTTCTCTTCGGTGGCAAGAAAATTCCCGAACTAATGCATGGTATTGGTAAAGGCGTAAGAAGTTTCAAGACTGGCATGAACGAAATAGAAAACGAAATCAACGCAGAAGTTGACACGAAGAAAGAAGTTGAAAAGAAATAAGTGTAATAAACATTCAATAATAACCCTAAAAACAACAACAGTATGAAAGAAATGTCAAGAAGGTCTTTCCTAAAGGCTGGTACTGCTGCTACTGCAGCATTGGCGTTAACTCCAAGCGAATTGCTTGCAAAGGCCAAGGCAAACAAGAAGAATGCAAACCTTGGTAAGATTAAACTCTTAGGTGTAGGTGTAGGTGGCCGTGGACACGCTGACATCAACGGTGTTACTTACAAAGGTAAGGGTGAAATCTATGACGATGTTGAGTTCATCGGCATGTGTGATGTTGACCAGAAGTATGCCAAGGGTGTTTTGGACGAGTACAAGAAGCTCTTCCCCAACATGAAGATTTACGACGACTACAAGAAGATGTATGCAGAGCTCCTGGATCAGGCAGACGCTGTTATCTGCGGTACTGCTGACCACACCCATGCTATCATCTGCGCCGAGGCACTGGCAGCTGGCAAGCATGTATATTGCGAGAAGCCTCTGACACGTACAGTATATGAATCTCGTCTGCTCACCAAGTTGGCTGCTAAAGCCGGTGTTGCAACCCAGATGGGTAACCAGGGTTCAAGCGGCGAGGGTGTAAACCTTACTTGCGAGTGGATCTGGAACGGTGAAATCGGTGAGGTAACACGCGTTGATGCCTTCACAGACCGTCCAATCTGGCCTCAGGGTCTGGAGCGTCCTACCGAAGTACACGAGATTCCCAGCACATTGAACTGGGATGCCTTTATCGGTCCCGCACCCAAGCGTCCTTACAACTCTATCTATCACCCCTGGAACTTCCGCGGATGGTGGGACTTTGGTACAGGTGCTCTGGGTGATATGGCTTGCCACATTCTCCACCCCGTATTCAAGGCTTTGGATCTGGGTTATCCCATCCATGCTGAGGGTAGCTCTACCCCACTTATGTCTGACTGCTGCCCCAGCGCACAGGTTGTTAAGTTGACATATCCCGCTCGTCCCAACCGTCCTAAAGTTGCTATGCCTGAGGTAGTTGTAACATGGAGCGATGGTGGTATCATCCCCTTCCGTCCAGACGGTCTGCCCGTTGGTAAGGACTTGAACATCAGCGGTGGTGGTGCAATCTTCTACGGCACCAAGGACATCCTGGTTGTAGGTTGCTATGGTGAGAGACCTTACTTGGTAAGCGGTCGTGTTCCCAATGCTCCTAAGGTTTGCCGCCGTGTGACTGAGAGCCACCAGCGTGACTGGATCCGCGCTATCAAGGAAATCCGTGCCGGCAAGGTTGATTGGGTGAAGACAGCTTCAGACTTCAGCGAGGCTGGTCCATTCAATGAAATGGTTGCAATGGGTGTTGTAGCTACCCGTCTGCAAGGTCTGAACCAGACATTGGATTGGGATGGCGAGAACATGAAGTTCACCAACATTCCTGAGAAGGCAACTGTTCGCGCCATGTTGAAGGACGGCTTCTCCATCAAGGATGGACATCCCACATTCAACAAGACCTACACAGAGCCTGTAAACGCTCGTGAATTCGCAGCAGAGCTCATCAAGCCAAAGTATCAGAATGGCTATGTTCTGCCTGATATGCCTGCATAACGGAAACGATTCATCCATTTATATCATTTAAACGATGAAACTTAGAAATATCCTAGCTGCCGCCGCTTTGGTGGCAGCTATCGGTACTCAGGCCGAAGGTCAGAAGTACGTCATCCTGCACAATCCAGAGGTTGACCTGAGCACGCTGAAAGTCGACAAGGAAGGCTTCTACGTATTGTTCGACGGCTCCAGTCTGAATGGCTGGCGCGGCTACTGCAAGGACTACTTGCCCAGCAAGTGGGAGAACAAGGATGGTGCCCTGCATTTCAAGGGACGTGGCGAAGGTGAAGGCGGTGATGTCATTTTTGCTCACCAGTTCAAGAATTTCATCTTCGAGGTTGAGTGGAAGATTTCTGAGGGTGGAAACTCTGGTATCTTCTATCTGGGCCAGGAGTCTGCAACCATCAATACGGATGGTCCCAAGACTGAGGAGTTCCAGTCGCCTGACGGATCTGTAAAGATTTCTCAGACTAAGAGCAATGCTGGCAAGCTGAACTATCAGCCCATCTACATCTCCTGCCCTGAGTGTCAGGTTCTCGACAACGAGCGTCATCCTGATGCAAAGCTTGGTGCCACATTGGGTATCCGCCAGTCCACTTCACTCTACGACATGATTGTTGCCAAGCCACAGAATGCAAATCCTGCAGGCCAGTGGAACAAGGTTCGCGTTGAGGTGAAGAACGGCAAGGTGACTCACTTCCAGAATGGTGTGAAGGTACTGAGCTATCAGCTTTGGGGCGAGGAGTGGATCAAGCTTCTGCAGAGCAGCAAGTTCAGCGAGAAGGCATGGCCTTTGGCATTCGAGCTGCTGAAGAACTGCGGTGGTGATGGCCACAAGGGATACTTCGGCTTCCAGGATCATGGCGATGAAGTATGGTATCGCAACATCCGTGTCAAGGTTTTGAAATAAGAGTAATAAGTTTAACATAGTATTATATTGTACAGATGAAGAATTTATTTTCAAGCATTTATATGCTGGCTCTTGGACTTGTAGCTCTGAGCATGAATTCCTGTGCTCTTGACAAGAAGGCTGAGCCAGTGAAGAAAGATATAGCTTTCCAGATGTACAGCGTACGTGAACTCATTGGAGACCCTGGCAAATATGCAGAAAACCATGAGACTGCGCTGAAGGCTTTGGCTGATATGGGATACACTGCCATAGAGGCTGCAAACTATGGCGACGGCAAGCTCTACGGCGTTGAACCTGAGCAGTTTAAGGCTGACATCGAAGCTGCTGGTATGGAGGTGTTGTCGAGTCATGTAGGCCACAACCTGAATGACGCAGAACTGCAGAGCGGAGACTTCACTGAAGCCCTGAAATGGTGGGAACAATGCATAGACTGCCACAAGCGTGCTGGAATGAAGTATATCGTGAATCCTGGTGTCAACTATCCAAGGACTTTGGCTGAAGCAGAAGTTATCTGCAATTACATGAACAAAGTTGGAGAAATGGTAAATGCTGCCGGCATGAAGTTTGGTTACCACAACCACTCCCATGAGTTCGGAAGAGTAGAAGACAACGTATGGTATGACTATATGATTGAGCATACTGATGCTGACAAAGTGTTCTTCGAGATGGATGTTTATTGGGCAGTTCGTGGAGGAGTTTCTCCTGTTAGCTACTTCAAAAAATACCCAGGTCGCTTTACCCTGCTCCACATCAAGGACGACAAGGAATTGGGACAGAGCGGTATGGTAGGCTTTGATGCTATCTTCAACAACTTTGATACGTCTGGAACAAAGTATCCAGTTGTGGAACTCGAGGGCTGTAACGCACCCACCATCCTGGAGGGCATGAAGGAAAGTATTGACTACCTCCTGAATGCCGACTTTGTTAAAGCGTCTTATGACGAATAAGTGATTACAAACTGTTTATTATGGGTTGCAGGGTTTCCTGTAACCCATAATTTATGCGAATAACGAAGAAATGACTGACGAGACAGAAAAGATTGAGGGACTGAACGAGGAAACCACTCTGCCTGATGCAAACAGCGGAAATCCTACCGTTTCCGAAGAGAACACCCTGGCTCCCCAGGAAGATGAGGAATCTGCAAATGCAAGGGAGGAAAGTCCCAAGATAGAAGAAAAGAAAGCAAAGGCTGGGGAAGAAGAAGACGAAGAAGATGGGGAATCCATGTCCTTCTGGGACCACCTCGAAGTGCTTCGATGGTCGATTTTCCGCTGTGCCTGTGTGCTGACTGGGGTAATGGTTCTTACGTTCATCGCCATGCCCTACATCTTCGACAACTTCGTGCTTGCCCCCACCACAAGCAACTTCTTCGTCTATCGATGGCTCTCTGAGATAAGCCACGGCGTCATCAGCTTCGATCCCAATTTCAATGTACAGATCATCAACATCAATGTGGCGAGTCAGTTCATGACGCACATCCACACGTCCATCTCCTTTGCTGCCGTCATTGCCTTTCCATATTTCATCTACGAGGTATGGCGTTTCATCGAGCCTGCTCTGTTTGAGAACGAGATACGCCACATCCGCCCTGCCTTCATTGGTGGAACCGTCATGTTCTATCTGGGGTGTGCCATAGGCTACCTGCTCGTATTCCCATTCACCTTCCGTTTCCTGACAGAATACGAGCTCAGTTCCTCCATCCACAACCAGATCAACCTATCCTCTTATATCGGAAACTTCACCATGCTTATCCTGGTGATGGGCCTCGTGTTCGAGATGCCCCTGCTTGCATGGTTGCTTTCCGAGCTGGGAATCCTCCACAAGAGTTTCTTGCGCGAATACAAGAAACACGCTGTGGTGGGACTTCTGGTTTCTGCCGCCATCATCACTCCCAGCGGCGACCCATTCACCCTGATGCTGGTCTTCATCCCACTGTATCTCCTCTACGAGCTTTCCATCAAGGTGGTCAAAGAGTAACCCTCTCCGCCCTATCCTACTTCTCGAAAATCCGCAGGTAATCCACGTACATATCCGAGGCATTGCCATAGCGCTCCAGGTCGATGTACCAACCGCTCGACCCTCCTATGGCATAATTGATCATGGGTATATGGCTGCGAGTGAAGGACAGAATGTTGGTGGGCATACGGCAAACCTCAATATCATCCAGGTAATAGATGGTATTCTCCTGATCCACATACACGCCATAGGTATGGAACTCCTCGCTCCAGTTGGTCTTGCGGCCAATCTTGGTCATGTCAATCAATTTTCCAGGATGCTCCAGCGGCTTTCCCCTATCGTCATACTGAGCCCAATAGTGGCTGGTCACCCAGTAACCTGTACTGTTGGGATTTCCCTTTCCCCATCCGCCATAAGCCTCAATGACATCCAGTTCATCGCCTGGGCCATGCGCAGGATTGGTGATGGTCCAGAAGGCGGGCCAAGTTCCTGTTCCTGACTGAGCCATGAGGCGGCATTCCATGTAGAAGGGAGCTTTGGCTCGATAGCCTTTCCCATCCATGTCAACGGTTGCAATTAGTCCAGATCGCCCTTTTGTCCCGTTCTCCTTTCGAGCCTTGATGATCAGGTAGTCGTCACGTTGAGCAAAGGGGCCCTCCTCGTCAGGGTCAGCGAAGGGCCATCCGCTTAAATCGCCAAAGAATGGTTTGTGGGCATTGTACAGGGTTCCACGTCCATCCTTGCTGATGGATAATTGGGAAGTGAAATCGTCGCTGTAGGCAACGCGCATCCCCTTGGCTGGTGCAGGAATCGTGTCTGGAATGCCAGCCGTATCGTGTGCCTTAGGTGTGACATTATAGAGCTGAAGTTCGAAGATATCGCGCGTCCCCTTCAGGTTATCAGCAAAGATTTGTATATGGATAGGTCCACGATTTAATTCTTTGGCATTCAAGTTGAAACATCCATTGCCTTCATCGTCCAGTTCAATACCATCAGGAGTCAACGCCTCCACGCATCTGGCTGATGCCCGCTTCATGCCAGGCGCCTGAAACCTGACCATGAATTCCCCTTCCACATCACTTCGCAACGCAGGTTCTATGACGCGGATACTCTGCACCCAAGTGTCACGCTCAGGATGACTGTCCAAATCGAACACACCCAGTGGCATAGATTGTTGTGCCGGCAAAAGCTGACACAAGCAGCAGAACAGAAGGAACGAAACCTGTTTCATAGGCAAACGACAATGATTCGAATGCAAAGATAAGAATTCTTGCTGAAAAAAAGAGAAGCACTGGAAAATAAATATTCATACTGAATTTTAGCGTTTGTTCAACCTCATCATATGTAAGTCCGTTCGCATCAACGTGTTGATTCATAGGTTTCAACGTGTTGAGATGGCAAGAAGAACGTGTTGAATTCCAAGCACAGTTATCTGATTCGATATTCATTTTCATGAAATATAATATGTAAAATATTTTCCATACAATATTTTACTTGTTTTGATTATAGCTAAAACTAGAAAGTGGAATGTTCTGCCGTTGTATTCCTATTCTCAAACGGAAGACACAGCAGGCAACCAATGTATCATTAGGTATGATACGCATACAAAACAGGTAAAATAATGTAACTAATTAGAAATCAACATTGTGCTGCTTTTTCAGGGTAACACAGTATCACAGTAACACAGTAACATTTGCAAAATTCATTATGAGAATCAAAACAAGTAGAATTATCTTTATATTATATATATAATAATAAATTTATTATTATATATATAATATAAAATTTCATCTCACATTTTGAAAATCGCAAATGTTACTGTGTTACTGTGATACTGTGTGTATGCTACTGGACAGAACAATTGGATTTTGACTTCACCTTGCCATCGGACGCAAACTTTTATTGAAGATAAATATGCATAATTAAAAGATTTTTCATAAAACAAAGAAATAAATGGGACAAACAGCAGAAAAAACTTGCAGGAATGAAAAAAAAGTTGTAACTTTGAGACAGAAAACGGAAAAAAGAGACATATTAACATAATATCAACTAAAAAGCATTGAACCATGAAACAGTTCTACAAACTATTTGCAACTCTCCTCGTGCTCTGCATGAGCGGGTATGGTTGGGCGCAAGGCGTCTATGAAATCGGCACTCCTGAGGATTTGGCAGGATTTGCCCAGAAGGTAAATGCTGGCGAGACGGATGCAAATGCTGTCCTGACCGCCGACATCGACTTCAGCGAACAGACAGCCATGATTGGCAACGGCGAACACCCCTATGCGGGCACCTTCGACGGAAACGGTCACACGGTCACTGTCAACTACTCCGCTGAAAGCGAATATGTTGCCCTCTTCCAATACATGGGCGCAGGTACAGTAAAGAATCTGGTCGTAGCGGGTAACATCGAGACCAGTGCCAAGTATGGCGCAGGCATCGTGGGCAACCTGAACGGCGGTACCATCAGCCATTGCGTCAGCAAAGTGCGCATCCAGAGCAGCGTCACTGGCGACGGTACCCACGGAGGTATCGCAGCCATCGGACAGGGCAATGCCACCATCGAGTTCACCCTCTCTCAGGCAGGCATCTATGGCTCAGAGACCACCAATTGCGGTGGTATCGTGGGCTGGCTTAGCGGTGCCACCCGTCTGGAAAGTGTTCTCCAGGTGGTCGATGCAGAACTGGCTGACTACAACGGTTCTGCCACCTTCTGCCGCAACGGTGGCAACATGACTCAGAAGAATTGCTTCTACGTCAACACGATAGGCGCTGTGGAGTCAGGCGTCAAGCCTGTGACTGCCGACCAGCTGCTCAGCGGCGAGGCTGCCTATCTGCTCAATGGAACGCAGGACAGAATCGAATGGTACCAGACCATCGGCACAGACCAGCTCCCCACTCCCTTTGCCACCAGCGCACAGGTCTATGCAGTGGGTGACGCACGTTGCGATGGTACAGCTGCCTCTGGCACCTTCACCTTCAGCAACGAGAACACGACTCCCAAGCCAGACCATCAGTACAAGGACGGCTTCTGCACCGTCTGCGGTGGCATGCAGGGCGACTATGTGACTCCTGATGCTGAGGGATTCTACAATTTGGACACTCCTGGCAAACTCGAATGGTTTGCTTATCAAGTCAACAACGGCAAGACAAGTCTGAATGGTCGCTTGACTGCTCCCATAGACCTTTATACATATGTACACACGCCCATAGGAACCCCAGGGAATCCCTACAGAGGAACCTTCGACGGAGGGCTGCAGCCTATCACCAGCCTGAATGCCATGCTCTTTGGTACCATCGCAGGAGCCAACCTGACGAACATTGCCATCGAGAGCGGTAGCTTGACCATGAACACCAACTATGGTTCCCATACGGGTACGATCGCAGGTACAGCTACTGAAGCCTGCTATCTGACAAACAGCTACAGCAAGGCCAACATCTACGGCACGACCAACGATGCTGGTGGACTGATAGGAAAGATGTGTGGTAACATCGACCGTTGCTACTATGCAGGTGAGATAGACGGATCCAGCACTACGGGTGGTATTATTGGTAGTGGTAACGACTCTTCCATTCCTGTCCTTGTCACCAACTGTTTCGTCTACAGCGCCAAGATAACGGGTGTGCCAGATTATCTGGGTAACTTTATCGGCTATATGCATGCTATCTGTGTTCTTCGCAACTGCTACAGCAATCCTATTGAAGGCGTAGAGAAATTGTGTGGTTATACAGGTGGTGTAGTACAGAATACGGCGGTCGTTTCTTTGGAAGCGTTTGCCAGTGGCGAGGTTGCTTACAACGTCAACGAGAAGAGCAGCGACAATCCTGTCTTCCGCCAGACATTGGGGACGGACATCTATCCAGTCATCGATGCCTCCCACTCCATCGTATACGCCAACGGACAACTGCGCTGCGACGGCTCAGTCGAGGAAGGCAGCGAGATCACCTTTGGCAACACCCAGACAAGCGTTCGACCTGACCACGAGTTCGTGGATGGCGTCTGCGTCAACTGCGGCGCTGTGGATCCTGACTTTGCCCAGCTCGTCAATGGATATTATGAAATCGCAACAGCTGGAGCACTCGAGTGGTTTGCCAACAAGGTCAACAATGGCGACAACAGCCTGAACGCACGACTGATAGCTCCCATCGATTTCAGCGGTGTGGACCATACGCCCATCGGAAGTCCTTCATTCAAGTACAGCGGTACCTTCGACGGACAGTTCTATCCCATCACCAACATCAACCAGATGCTCTTTGGAACCATCCAGGGAGCCACCATCACACGAGTGAACATCGAGAGTGGACAGATTGGCGAGAACAGCGCTTTCGCCAGCCATACGGGCTCTATCGCAGGAAACTGCGGCACGGCTGCAGGAAGCACCATCACCTACTGCTCCAGCAAGGCCGACCTGACTGGTGGAACTGACGTGGGTGGCATCGCGGGCAAGTACTATGGAACCATCGACCACTGCTACTTCGCAGGTACCATCGATGGTACGAGCACAGTGGGCGGCATCATCGGCAGCTCTTACGATGACGACAATGTAGCCACAGTCACCAACTGCTACGTCTATGCAGAAGTGCTGAATGGCAACGAGGAGTATCGCGGCCATTACGTAGGCTATGCTCATGGCAAAAACAGCATCACCCAGTGCTGGGGATGGAGCCCTGCCAACAAGGATGCTGGCTACAATGGAGGCACGCTGACTGTGACAACCCTCAAACAGGAAGACTTCGCGACAGGCCGTGCCTGCTATCTGATGAACGGCAGCAGCTTCGTCAATCCCACATGGTTCCAGACGCTGGGCGAGGACCAAAGTCCTACCCTCGACGAGACTCATGGTCTGATCTACAAGATTTCCAGTGAGGAATATGGTTGCCAAACCGACAGCGAAAGCATGAAAGAAATGGTCAACTTCCTCATCAACGAGGCTGGAGAATTCTCTACCTCTATAATTGCCACCACATCTCTCATCGATGCGTATGCAAGTTCATTGGGCGACCTGCCTAAGGTGACAACACGTGAAGAACTTTTCGCAGCCTACCACAACGCTGAATCTCTGCGTAAGAGTATTGAGACCAGTGCAGCTGCATACGATGCCTACGACAAGGCTGTACAGAACATCATCACGGATATCCTTGAGCACGAAGGCGAGATTGCAGGTCCAGACCTGGAATTCCTGATAACGTATCTCGAGGATGAGATTGAGCCCTGCGAGGACTATCCGCAAGGAAGCTATCCCTACGTCATATTATACCACGTGCTGACAACAGCAGAGGTACAGGCAGAGACAGTCTTTGCCAAGTCGCTCTATGAGACAGCTGTGGCAAACGGCTATGGTGTGGACTCTGAAATCACACGCTTGATCACCAATGCCAACCTGACAGACGGATACAACGGATGGCAGGGAAAGGTAGGCACAGGCACAGGCGGCGTACCAGAAGTCATGACAGCAGGAGAATGCTGGGACAACACCTTCGACATGTACCAGACCATCACAGGCTTGTCAGATGGTGTCTACGAACTCCAGGCCAATGCAGCCTACCGTCCCTACACCAGCATCTACAGCACGCAGTACGTGCCCATGCTCTACGCCAACGACAACAAGGTATACGTCTCCAACGTATGCGAGGATATGGTGCGCGTCGAGGATGCTGTCGACCAAGTGAACTGCTACATCACGCCAGGCGGCAACAATCCAGACTATGAATACCAGGACGAGGATGGCAATGTTATTGGATACTGTATGCACGGCTACTACAGCTGCTCCTACGGCTTCAGCGCAGGTCGCCACCTCAACCGCATCCTGGCCTATGTAACTGATGGAAAACTGACCGTTGGCCTCAAGAGCCAGGGTTCAGGACTGGGCAGCGACTGGACAGGTTTCGCCAACTTCCGCCTCTTCTATCGTGGCACCATCGAAAACGCTACTGACGCCATCAATGAGACATTGGCAGGACAGGTGAGCCGCGCCAACACCATCATGGCTTACGAGTTCAGCAGCGACAGCAATGATGACATGTACAAGAAGTATCCTAACTTCTCTCAGGCACTCAAGGACGAGTTGCAACAGACCATTATTGCTGCAGCAAGTGCTGAGGACAATGAGACCAAGTACCAGCTCATCGAGAAGTTCTCTGCTCTCTTCCAGGACATCTATGACACCAAGATGGCTTACGTCCAGATGATCAACGAGGCTGACCAAATCAACTCTTCTCTCTTTGAAATCTTTAATCAGGGAGGCGTTACCCAAGAGCAACTCAATGAAGGAACTGCAGCCTACGATGCCATCTGGGATGCTTACGAGGCAGGTTCCTATTCCAAGGAGCAGGCCCTCTCGATGGAAGCCCTGAAGGAGACTTCCATCTATCAGAAAGTTCATGGAGCTGAACCTGAACTCGTGGATGGCGTATACCAGATTGAGACTCCTCAGAATCTCCTCTGGCTCGCCAATACCGTAAATGCTGGCAACGGCAGCGTCAAGGCCATCCAGACAGCTCCTCTCGACATGTCTGAGGTACTCTGGCATCCTATGGGCAACAACAGCTATCTGTTCACAGGAAGCTACGACGGCCAGTTCTACCCCATCACCAACATTCCTGCCATGTTCATTGGTATGGCCGATGGAGCAACTGTCACACGTGTAGCCATCGAAAGCGGAAACATTGCCTCCAACACGGACATCGCTACCCATTGCGGCTCCATCATTGGTGCAGTAGGCACTTCTCTGCCTTGCAACATCTCCTATTGCTACAGCAAGGCTGACATGAGCGGTGGGACGGATGTAGGTGGTATCGCCGGCAAGTATTATGGCAACATCAACTACTGCTACTTCGCAGGCACTATCGACGGAACCAGCACAGTGGGTGGACTCATTGGTTCTTCCCACGACGGAACCTATGGCTTCACAGCAAAGAACTGCTTCGTCTACACCAACCTTCTGGTGGGCAACGTGACCTATCTGGGCGACCTCATTGGATACTGCCATGAAGGCAGCAAGTTCCAGGACATTTGGACCACTTCTACCATCGGCAAGGTAGGTGGATACATGGGAGGCCAGCAGGAGAACATCAACTTCGTATCAGAGGAAGAATTCTTCAGCGGAATGGTTGCTTACAGCCTCAATGAGTTGGCTCCCACAACCACCTGGTATCAGAATCTGGGCGAAGATCTGTATCCTGTGCTCAATCCTACACACAAGACTGTCATCATTTCTGCTGAAGGAACCATCGTCAACGGTGATCCAGGCACAGCCATCGAGAACATCGACATGACGAGCAGCGAACGCACCAACGTATATGACATGCAAGGACGCTTGATACGCACGAATGTTGCAGTCAGCAACAGTCTGGTCAACCTGCCCAAGGGCATCTATATCGTAGGTGGCAAGAAAGTTCAGAAGTAATCCCACAGGACAAAAACTGTATCATAAGCAATCTCGAGTCTGCCAACCAGGCTCGAGATTGCCAAAAGAAAAAGATATATCTCAAGCAATTCTAACCCAAACAAACATTTATGAAAGGCAACGACAACAAACAGGACCGCACCAGACGAGAGTTCCTGAAAAAGTTGGGAACCACCTCCGCATCAGCCTTCCTGCTGGGAGGGTTTGGCGTTCAAGTATATGCTGACGACAAGAAGAAAGCCGCCAAGAAAACGGATGGAGAGAGGAGCATGACCTTCCGCATAAACAAACATACGGAGGATAAAGTTTCGCTGCTGGGGTACGGCATGATGCGCCTCCCTCAAAAAGATGGGCACATCGATCAGGAGATGGTGAACAGAGAGGTGGACTACGCATTGGAGCATGGTGTGAACTATTTCGACACAGCACCTGTCTACATTCATGGGCAGAGTGAGGTCAGCACAGGAATCGCCCTGCACAGACATCCTCGCAACAGCTACTATGTGGCTACGAAACTGAGCGACATGCGCGACCACAGCCTGGAAGCTGGTCAGAAGATGTTCAAGACCTCGCTGGAACGCCTGCAGGTAGACTATATCGACTACTATCTGCTCCACTCTGTTGGAGGCGGAAAAGGTATGGACACTCTCAACGATCGATTCATCAACAACGGCCTGCTTGATTGGCTTTGCGAACAAAGAGACAAGGGGCTGATCCGCAACTTGGGTTTCTCCTATCATGGCGATGTGAAGGTATTCGACTGGCTGTTGGACAACAACAAGAAGTACGGATTTACCTTCGTGCAGATTGAGATGAACTACATCGACTGGCGACACGCTGGACAAGGCGAGGGATGGAAGAAGGATGCTGACGCAGAATATCTCTATCAGAAATGCGAGCGCATGGGTGTGCAGAACGTAGTGATGGAACCTCTGCTGGGTGGCCGTCTGGCAAAAGTGCCCAGCGAATACGAGGAGCTGATGCGTGCAGCTGACCCTGACGACACTCCAGCCAAATGGGCATTCAGATGGGTGGGTTCTCACGAGAACATACTGACAACCCTGAGCGGCATGACAACGATGGAGGTACTGCAGGAAAACGTGGAGACATTCTCGCCACTGCAAGAGATGAGCGAAGAGGAATTTGACCTGATGGATCGCATCGCGACAGGCATGAAGGGCATTCCTGTGATTCCCTGTACCGCCTGTCAGTATTGCATGCCCTGTCCCTTTGGCGTAAACATTCCTGGCAATTTCGCAGTTTACAACAATGCTGTCAATAGCGGCTCCTTCCCCAAAAAGGGCGAGGATAGCTACAAGAAGAAGGTGAAGGCTTTACGTGACAGCTTCAAGAAGAAACTGAAGAGCGAGGAACTGGCTACGAAATGCATGGAGTGTGGCCAGTGTCTGCCTAAATGTCCACAAAGCATCCGCATCCCCAACCAGATGATGCGTATCGTGGAACTGATAGGCGAAAAGTAATTCTTAGAAACAGAAGAAGGAAGAGAAGCCTCTCCTACCCAGAAGAAACGGTAAGAGAGGCTTCTTTGTTTTTGACCTAACGGATAACCTTTCTGCCGCCTTGGATATAGATTCCACGACGAGGAGACTGAACCCTACGTCCCTGAAGGTCATAGAGAGGAGAAACATCGAAAGAAACAGAATCAACGCTGATATTGCGGACAGCAGTAGGATGCGTGGTAAGGAGGAACTGAAGCTCACTCAACTGCACTTGATTGGCTCCTGCTGTCTCAGTGAAAGTGAGGCGATACTGCGTGTATGGTTCTGCCTCAGGATTGCAGTCGTAGAACTGGGTAGCATAGCGATGGCTGAAAGCTTGATCAGTACGCTGGTCAACAACTGTCCAGGCAGAACCATCAGAAGAACCCTCGAGAGTCCATGCCTGAGGATCGCGTGTTGGCTCATCCTTGGCGGCTGTGAGGGTGTACGCCTTAATGGATTGAGGCTCAGCAAAAGTGACTGTGATGGAAACTGGCTTGGTGAAGCTTGTGCGATAACGTGTCATGCGACTCATATCCACCAGTTTCTCAACACTCTCTGTAGCAGCGACTGCCTCAGCTGAAGCCTGAATGGAGACAGGACGTGGAGCGATGGTCTCATCCTCTATCATCGTAGTTGTATAAATCTCCACCTCTGCCAAGCGTGCCTGCGTTCCTTCGTTGACTACGGCTCCCACATCAAGGCGAAGATGATTGAACTGACGACTGGAAGAAACTGTATTGGTAACTCGCTGACCACGAAGTGTCATGCTGAGACTGCGGGTGCTGAGTGTGGCAACATCCCCGCTTTCGTCATCAATACCATAAAGAGCAACAGATTGAGGATTGAGGTCAGCGTCATCAGCTGATATAAGGCTGTAGCCAATAATACGCGCAGAGAAAGGAAGGCGGATATCCCATGAAGGAAGGACATCTGTGGAACCCTCGCTGGTGCTGTAGGTGTAACCATCCTTGTCGAAAAGCATAGATGCATCGCCACCAATTGCATCCTTTATGATGCTGAACTGGGTGATATCAGCATGGAATTTTCCAAAATCAAGCGCGCCAAAGAGTTGGAGCTGCAAATCTTCAGAGGGTTCTGCGGCCTCAGCAAATGAAGTAACCTCTAATTTATAATAGGTATAACCTGTGGTGGAGTGAACCCGATATGCGCTGGTAGGATAAAAGTTTTGAGAATCGGATTGAGAATCGAGCTCCACCCAGCGGTTCCCATTGGTGGAACCATAGAGGGTCCATGCTGTTGCATTGCCACCCGTAATCGAGTAAGCATCAAGAAGATAGCTTCCCATACCACGATAGACATAGGTTGTTGCTCCTTCAGAAGTCATCTGCCCTCCATCGTGGGTAATATCAGTTTGAGAAACACTACGCCCCATAAGTTGCCATTCAGACAAAGATAGCGTTGCGCCTGACTCGACATTGGGGAAAAGAAGACGGAAACAGGAATGAGCCTCGTTGGAAGAGACTGTGAAGAAACGCTGTTCTCCACGTGTTGAAAAGGCTTGTTCAACACGTTCATCCAGCGTTTCCCACGTGTTGCCATCATCGGAATATTGAAGCAACCATGCAGAAGGATCATGACCCTCTGAAAGTCCAGCAAAGAGACTGTATCCACTGAGAACGATGGGTGCAGAACTCTGATACTGAATCCACGCCTCTCCCTCAGGAGCAACAGCAGAAATGGCAGTAGTGGCTCGATCATCACCTAAAGCATCGAGATTGTCAGAGGTCTGGAGAGAGGTAGTGAACTTGCCTCCATTATTGGTCAAATCTGGATAGATACTGTAGGTGGAAGAAAACGAGAACTTGTCGATGCTGAGCAAAGGAATGCGTGCTGTTCCTGCAACACAGAAGTAAATGTTATGAGTTCCATCCAGGGGAACATTGAGAGGCACAGTGACATCGATCCATTGAGAGGTTTCCTCAGGAGTGACAGTACAAAGGAGCGTCCCAGTATTGGGTGCATCTGCATAGACGTTGAGACGAGAAGATACACGCAAGTGGTTCATACGCAGATTCAGATGGGTAGCAGCACGATTGCCAAACTCCACATTGCGGTATCCAATGTTGGTGGCGTTATTAAAGGGACCTGCGACAGTCATCCCATCCTGAGTAGTAATCTGGGCTCCACAAATGAAGTTGAAGTTCTCTGATTCAATGGTGCTGTAGGCGTCATGGTGATCCTGAACACCCAAATGGGCATTATAGGCAGCCGAAAGAGCTGTGAAAGCCCCTACGCCATCGTTTCTGAAATCACCACCGTCTGAATAGTTGAAGTTCTCTGGCGTCTTGTGGAGCCATCCACTCATGGAAATGCCAGCTGAATTGCGATTGTTCCATGCCTGGAACGCATTCTTTGCCAGCCATTCATAGTTCTCAGGATGATCCAGATCTGCTGCATAACGACGGATATAGCGCATGAGGATGCCCTTGAATCCAGTAAGGTCACCCGTAGCCGTTTGACACACTTTGATAATCCCATTGCTATTGGCCAGATTGCTCTTTGTCCATGAGACAATAGCATCTGCATCCTGACGGAACATCTCATCGCCAAAGTGATCATAGAGCATAACAGCTGCTCCAAGGCATGTACCTTGATTGTAAGTGCTTGACCATGTGTTGCCTACCTTTTTATTCTTTGTGTCGTAGGAGTCATATACTTGACCTGTGAAGTTCCCATTGGAGAATGCATACAGGATAGCTCTCTCACCCATGTATGTGTTGCGAGCTTTCGTATAGTAACTCTCGAGGCCTGTAGCAATAGCCAGATAGCAAGCTGCCACACAGGCAGGACCGTTGATGCAACTGTTGGTTCCTGATTTGCCTTGACACCAGATGAGTGTATTGTCTCCATATGCATTTGCACGCTTATACATGGCATCGAAGTTGCTTTTTGCCTTAGTGCGATAATCCGTATTGCCTGTGAGCAGATAAGCACGTACGCAAGCAATACACATCCAGGCAATATCGTCGTTATAACTATTACCCGTCCAATCTGTTCCATTACGATGGCAGAAATTCCTATAGAGTTCGTCAAACATAGTGGCATATTCCTGAAGTCCAGTTGTCTCATAGGCATCCAAAACAACCTCGAACATCTCAGCATCGCCCCACCAGCCGCCTTTGCCTATGACGTGACCTGTAGATGCCTTGTGGTAATACTGAGCCATCCATCGATCCATCATTTCCTCGCGAATCTCAGCAGTTAGCTGATTGGGTGCTGCTGCCGCTTCCTCAATGTGAAACTGCACACGCGACGCATCAGCAGTAGCTGCTGTGACAAGTGTCAGTTCACTACCTTCAGACACATCAGATGCAGCAGACAGGCAGAAACGACGATTGGTGTTGATGAAAATCTGGTATGTATTCTCCACACCTTCCACAGGAACAAGTTCCCATGAGCCTCGAGTCGCAGCATTGCTTCGAGTAACCTGACCTATTTTAGCCCCATTGGAAGACGATGAGATTCCACCCAGGTAGTATCCGCTATATACATTGGTAATATAGTAGCCACCTTTGTCATTCTGTTCCAAGAGCCACCGCTGTGAATTGGTATTTGTCTCTGTCCACATAACCACAGCTTTCCCAGCATCAAGGCTGGAATCTTCAGTACTCATTACACGGCTACCAATGGAGACGCGAACAACCTGACCAGATTGCAATTCTGCATCAGCAGGAATCGAGATAAGACAAAAGAGGAAGGATAAGAAACCTCCCATCACTTTCAATCGTGAAAGATAACGTAACAGATTAGATAGAGAGTTCATTTTTTTATATTGATTTGATTAATTTTATTCATTCATTGCACCACAATGTGGACATCGCCCCAAAGCATGAAGTTTGGAACCACACTTACCACAAATATAGTGAGGACGATAGCGTCGAATATAGCGCCATAGTGCCCATACGGCATATACAACAAAGAGCAGATATCCCACCCAATATAAAGTGAGAATGGAGAAAACCATATAACACAATACACAAACACCAAAAAGCGAGAGCAGATACATGATGGTATCTGAAAAACGAAGCTGACGATTGACCTCATCAAGCGAGGCAACAAGCAAGATAAGAATCAGCCAGACAGAAGAGAGAAAAAGAGCCAGAATAAAGGGTAATTCGAAGGGATTGATGGAAGGATGGTAATAGAACTGAACCCATGTCTCTGGGACAAACTTCTGGATGCTGGCATAAAGGACTGCACTACCACTCACAGTAAGCGCAAGAGCAGTAGGATAACAAGTGGCAATATCGTTGAAATGGACAACATGAAAACCCTTACGACGTACCAACTGGAAAACGGTAAGGAGAATCAAGCAAATGATGAATCCTAAGAAATACCAATAATGACGCTGGCTGAAAAAAAAGATGAACTGACTGATAGGGTCTGAAGGAACTGCATTGGCTATCAGGACACTCTCATGTGTCCATCCCATCGTCAGTTGGTCACGCGCCACTTTAACCCATACACTATCAACAGAATCCTCTGGAATAATCATAATCTGAGCAACCACAAGAGGATCACCCTGATAGACAACATTGTTGCTATCGAGCACTGTACTGACAGGTTGATTATGAGTAGGTTGATCAGATTGCAAAATCAAACTGTCTCCCCACAACTCAAAATTATAATTGATGCCATAAGGCCGCCCATCTCCCTGGCGAGGATAGCTGCAAGCACTGAAAAACAATGCTGAGAGGAATATGAGAGCGACATTACGCATGGTGGACAATCATCTGACAGTTCTTGCAATCAAACTCAAGTGGAAAACGACGACCATCCTGAGAGACAAGATAAAAAGGCTCTATGAAAGGACCATGTTTACCACCATTGCGTGCACATAAACCTAATGAATAACGTAAACAATGCCGACAGAACATCAATGCGGTGCTGCTTTGAGGCGTTGAACCAGGTGTGACTTCCATAGCTGGTTCAATCGCACAAACTCCTCGAGACTGATAGAACTGTCGAGAAAGACGATTGGAAACGTTCAGGAGGAAAGAATTATCCTTTACCTCAATCTTGTCCTCAGAAGGATGAGGAACAGATGAAGCTATTGAAGATGGAGATGGAAGCAGAAGAAGCATTTGCCTCTTCCATTCTGCCAAAACGCTATGGGGAATAAACCACGATTGGGAAAAAAGAATATCTATGTTTCGTGCCTCATAGATGGTATCACCCAAACGGGAAAGCTGTTCACGAATTCCTTTATTCTGATCGGTTCGAGCCAACTGGTGCTCATAGGGGAATGACTCTGAAACTTGTACGCCATCCTCACGAATAACAGTTAAAGTAAAACCTTTCTCAGATTCCGATAATTTCCAGTCAACAAATACTTTACGAACTGAAGATGTACGTGAAAGTAAACGTTCCCATTGCTGGTCGAAATTGCGGAAGAGCGGTGTGTGTTGACTGATTTGAGGCATTTGTGCAGGATAAAGATGATTGCCTTCCACCCTGTTCACGCGAAAACCTTGAAGCCTATTTTCTGAATCATAAAAACACAATCCATCGCCATTCGAGAAAGGAATTATGCCTGACACAATAATACAATCACGTCGTACCTCCTTGACCTCTCCAACAGGTTGCCCCACACTTTTAGGACTCTGTGGCGAAGTAATGTCAGGCGTACGACCATGAAGGAAATATTCTGTGAACCCTCGATTGAAACTACGTCGAGGGTCTGGCTGGAACGTATATGTCTCGTGCCCTAACGAAGAACGAACGTATTCTGGACGATGCCTCAATACAGCATCAATCTGCTGACGATAATAGGCAGTTATATTCTTGACATAGGAGACATCCTTGAGACGACCTTCAATCTTGAACGAACGAACACCTGCGTCCATCATTTCTTCTATAGAGCGACTACGGTTCATGTCGCGTAACGAGAGAAGATAACGATTGCGACTCATTATCTTTCCCTGAGCATCTTGAAGCGAGAAAGGCAGACGACAAAACTGAGCGCATTCACCACGATTGGCACTTCGACCAAAGCAATACTGGGAAGCATAACACTGACCACTGAAAGATACGCACAAAGCTCCATGAACGAAAGCTTCGAGCTTCACATCAGGAACTGCCTGATGAATTTGTCGTATCTGATCAATGGAAAGCTCGCGAGCCAACACAATCTGTTCAAACCCTAACGAACTGAGCCACTGAACCTTCTCAGGGGTACGATTATCCATCTGAGTGCTGGCATGGAGCGCGATGGGAGGAAGATCCATTTCGAGAAGAGCCATGTCTTGAACGATAAGAGCATTCACGCCAACGCGATAAAGTTCACCTGTCATCTGACGCACCTCATCGAGTTCCGAATCATAGAAGATCGTGTTGACTGTCACATCGACACGAGCACCAAACTGATGAGCATACTCACATAGACGAGCAATATCATCAATACTATTCCCCGCTGCTGAACGTGCACCAAAACGTGGAGCACCTATATACACAGCATCAGCACCATGGTCGATGGCCGCGATGCCGCATTCCAGATTTCTGGCAGGAGAAAGTAATTCTATTGCATTCAATGAATATCGTCAATATTGTAAGGAGTCTCCTGATAAACGTAATAGTTGAGCCAGTTGGAGAACAACAGATTTCCATGAGCACGCCAAGAGACGAGTGGCCCCTGTTCAGGGTCATCATTCTTATAGTAATTGTATGGCTTCTGGATGGGAAGTCCCTTTGCCAAATCACGCTTATATTCCGTATCGAGTGTATTGGGAGCATACTCAGCGTGTCCTGTTACAAATATCTCACGACCACCACGCGCCATCAACATCGAAACTCCACATAAGGGACTCTCAGCAATGAGATTCAAATCAGGCACCTTCAGAATGTCCTCTCGACGAATCTCTGTATGCCTGCTGTGAGGCATATAGAAGACATCGTCGAACCCTCTGAAGATGGGCAACTTAGGCTCCAGGGGAAGCTGGGGGAAGATGCCAAACATCTTCTGGGGTAACGGATATTTGGGAATACCATAATAGGAATAAAGTGCAGCCTGAGCAGCCCAACATATATATAAGGTACTGGTGACATGCGTACGAGCCCATGAGAAGATGTTGCTGATCTCGTCCCAATACGTGACATCCTTAAAATCAAGATGCTCCACAGGTGCACCCGTAATGATCATGCCATCGAATTTCTCATTGCTCATCAACTCGAAGTCACGATAGAGAGCCCGCGTATGCTCAACAGGAGTATTCTTGTTGGTGTGGGCATTTACCTTCTTCAAGTGATTCTCCATCT
>JAEEGK010009652.1_pt1 | contig 22479 bp, 15 predicted proteins | sample 8958771 | NCBI WGS metagenome assembly JAEEGK01 (sample SAMN16246547, study PRJNA631951) | gut metagenome | biome: gut microbiome; feature: rumen; material: SC-attached | host: Bos | place: Iran: Karaj | collected 2018-10 | reverse complement strand
CCACGTACTGCCTACTGTGGCGGGTGTAGAATTCCTCCCGGGACAGCTTCGCGGTGACAGTACCGCCGTTGTTTTCAAAAAGGCCCTTGTCACACAGCCGTTTCAGGACTGTGTGGGTGGTTGTCCGCTTCCACTGGAACCGGTCAGCGCAGATATGTACCAACTCCGAAGATGTCACGGGCTCCCGTTCCCAAATCAAATCGGCAAATTTTGCCTCAACGATGCCCAACTGCAATTCAGACATGACAACAACTCCTTTCGGACTACACATTGTAATCTTTTATATAGACTACCACATGTAGTCTCCTTTGTCAAGCCTTTTGCCTATTAAACTTCCAGTGGCTCCATGTTTTTGGTTATATAGCTGCTGTCCCAATGAGCGGTCAACTCCAGCGGCGGCTTGATCTGTCAGATATAGCAATAGCGGCGAGGATTGCTCCCCGCCGTTCAATGCCTTATGTGTAGATTAGCTCGCGGTTTATGATCTCAGTCACCCGATCCCGAATATTGTTCATTCGCCGTACCCACAGCATTTGATCCTGGACCTTAAGTTGTTCTGTGACGCCTTCACGGGCCGCCATCTGCTTAACCAGCTCAAGAAACATAGATTCAGATTGTTCGCTAAGATCAGCCAGATAGCTTTCAGCCTGCCAGAAGTTAGCAGCTTCGTATAGAGCCCCTTTCGGTGCTGCCGGAGATACCGCAGATGCCGCTGACCCCAAGCGCCGATGGGCCTTTGTTCTTCAGCGGGCAGCTTCAAACATGGAACGAAATAATTGCCTTGCAGCTCATACCAAAGTCTGTTCTTTTCGTCGTAGATGTGTTTTTCCATGATGTAATCCTCAAAATTTGATTGATTCCTGCAATTCAATCACTCTGGCTGATTACAAAAGCCCCAAGGGAGGCAGCTTCCTTACGAAGTGCCTCCCTTCCCGCGTTTCCGTTCACGGCCGATCCGGCTCCCTGTTTTTCCGGCTGCCGCTCCGACCTCTGCGCATACGGAACGGGCAGCCTCCGATATCGGAGACTGCCCGCTGGCTGCTGCGATTCACAACGAGGGTGCGTTACCGTTCTTTTCACGGCTGATCTGACGGCGGCAGCTCCGCCGTCTCGCGGGTCACGGATTTGATCCCTTTTTCGGCCTTGGCGCGCGGGGTCAGGACCTCCCGGCCGCAGCCCTGGCAGCGCAGGCGGAAATCCATCCCCGCGCGCAGGACGAGCCATTCCCGCGCCCCGCAGGGATGGGGCTTTTTCATGGTCAGCAGGTCGCCGACGCGGATATCCATCGGCATCGCGATTCACTCCCCCTTGATCCGGTCCCAGTAGGTTTTGCAGCTCTGCTCGAACTTGTTATCGCCGGGCCGGTAGTAGACCGTGCCAACGAGCTCGTCGGGCAGATACTGCTGCCTGACCCAATGGCCGGGATAGTCGTGCGGATAGAGATAGCCCTGCTCCCGCTCGAAGCCCGCGCCGTCAGCGTGGACGTTTTGCAGCTCGCGCGGGATGGGTCCGGCCTTGCCTTTTTTGACGTCAGCGGTCGCCGCGTCGATGGCCATGACGACGGAATTGGACTTCGGCGCGGTCGCCAGCAGGATGACGGCCTGAGCCAGCGGAAGTCTGGCCTCCGGCAGGCCGAGCTGCAGCGCGGAATCCACGCAGGCCTTGACGATCGAAACGGCCTGGGGATAGGCCAGTCCGATATCCTCGCTGGCCGAACAGAGGATGCGGCGGCAGGCGCCGGGCAGGTCGCCGGCCTCCAGAAGGCGGGCCAAATAGTGCAGGGCAGCGTCCGGGTCGGAGCCTCGCAGCGACTTCATCAGGGCGGAGACGCTGTCAAAGTGGCTGTCGCCCTCGCGGTCGTAGTGCATGGAGGAGCGCTGGGAGACGGCCTCGGCGTCGGCAAGCGAGATATGGACCACGCCGTCGTCTGCGGCGCAGGCGGTGAACAGGACCTCCACGGCGTTGATCGCCTTGCGGACGTCGCCGCCGCAGGCCGTGGCAAGGAAGCGGCTGACGCCGTCCTCGGCCCGGACCGTCACGTTCAGCTTGCGTTCCATATAACGCATGGCGCGCTCTACGGCCTGCTGGCAGGCTTCGGGCGTCAGGCTCTTGAACTCAAAGATCGTGGAACGGCTCAAAATCGCGTTGAAGACGTAGAAATACGGATTCTCCGTTGTGGAGGCGATCAGGGTGATCTTTCCGTTTTCGATGAACTCCAGGAGGGTCTGCTGCTGCTTTTTGTTGAAGGACTGGATCTCGTCAAGGTAGAGCAGGACGCCGTTCGGCGTGAGCATTGTGTCCAATTCCGAGACGATCTTTTTCACGTCGGCGGTGGAGGCCGTGGTCGCGTTGAGCTTGAACAGGCGGCGATTGGTCTTTTCCGCAATGATGTTGGCAACGGTGGTCTTACCGGTCCCGGAGGGGCCGTAGAAAATCAGGTTCGGCACGATGCCGGATTCGATGATCCGGCGCAGGATCGCGCCTTCGCCCAAAATGTGATCCTGCCCGTAGACCTCGCTGAGATCGCGCGGGCGAAGCTCGTCCGCAAGCGGCTGATACATGGGTTCACCCCCGAATGGAAACTCTTTCTGTATTTTACTAAAAAAATGCGAAAAACGCAACTTGTTTCTTTCCATTTGCGGCGGAATGTGCTATAATGATGGAACGATCCTGCGATTTCATTACAAAAAAGGGACGTGCTTATGAAAGCATCCGTTCAAAAGCAGAAATTCCTGCAGGGGGCCGGAATCCTGACGGTCGGTATCCTGCTCAACAAAATCATTTCCGCGGTCTACAAGCTGCCGCTTACGAGGCTGATCGGCAAGGAGGCCGTGGGGCATTTTTCGGTCGCCTACAATATCTATGAGCTGATGATGGTGATTGCAGCCGCCGGGCTGCCCGTGGCGCTGAGCCGCCTGATCTCGGAGGCCTCGGCACGGGGCGAGCGCAGGCAGATGCAGCGCATTTTCCGCGTCAGTCTGGTGGTCTTCCTGACCATCGGTCTGGTCGGCGGGGCCGGGCTGCTCCTGTTCTCAAGACAGATCGCAGCGCGGATGAACGACACCGCAGCCGACGCGGCTCTGAGAATGCTGGCTCCGGCGATCTTTTTCTTCTGTCTGTTCTGCGCCTTCCGCGGCTACTATCAAGGCCAGCAATACATGACGCCCACCTCGGTCAGTCAGATCGTGGAGGCGCTTTGCAAGCTGGGCGTCGGCCTAAGCGCGGTGCTGATCGCGGTCCGCATGGGCCTTGGGCCGGGCGCCTCGGCGGCCTGCGCGGTGATGGGCGTCTCTGCGGGCGCGGGGCTGAGCTGCGTCTATCTGATCCTGGTCTACCGGAGAAACCGGGTGGTGCTGCGGCCCGGTGCGGCGGACGGTCCGGTTTTGAGCCGGGGGCAGACCCTTGCGCGCCTGTTCCGGGTGGCCGTGCCGATCACGCTCGGCGCGGCGGGCCTCCAGATCTTCAAGCTCTTCGGCACGAAAGAGATCCTGCGCCAGCTCCAGGGTCCGATCGGTCTGAATCAGGCCGCGGCGGTGGAGCTTTTCGGCGTCTATTCCCTGGCGGTCAGCCTGTTCCAGATGCCCGGCACCGTCGTGCAGCCGCTTGGCGTCAGCCTGGTTGCAGGCGTCACCGAGCGTATCACGGTGGGCGACGACGCCGGTCGGCGGCGGCTGGAGGAATCCGCCCTGCGAATGACCGCGCTGATCGCCATGCCCTGCGGCGTGGGTCTGGCGGTGCTGGCAAGGCCGATCCCGGCGCTGCTCTTTGGCTACGAGGGCTCGATGCTCAACGCTGCCGCGACCCTGCTGCGGATCCTGGGGCCGGCCTCGATCCTCTACTGCTTCCTGGTGGTAACGAACGCTCTGCTCCAGGCGCGCGGGCAGGTCATGGCCCCCTTCTACCACACGCTGATCGGCGGGGCGGTCTATCTGCTGCTCTGCAAGGTGCTGGTGCCGATCTCCTCGCTGCACATCTACGGCGCGGCCCTGGCCACGGCGAGCTACAGCCTGCTGATCCCCGGCCTGAATCTCCTCGCCATCCGGCGCGGGCGGGCCGAGGCGCCGCGTTTGCTCCGGCAGCTCTGGCGACCGGCCGCCGCCAGCCTGGGCATGGGCGTCATTACCTGGGCGATCCAGCGTTTGAGCGGAACGATCCTGCTCTCCCTGCCTGCTGCGGCTGCGGTCTATGCGGGACTGATCTTCGTTCTGCGGGCCGTCACGCGGGAGGACTGTGAGCTGCTGCCGCACGGGGCGGCGATCGCGCGTCTGCTCCGGTTGGAGCCGGGCGCGGACGAGAAAGCAATTCGCCCGGACGGGCGTGATTGAGAGGAATCCCACATGGAAAAAAAAGAACGCGCGCTGCGCGTGATCGAGGCGCTGAAGGCGGACTATCCGGAAGCGCTCTGCGCCCTGAACAGCCGGAAGGACTACGAGCTGATGATCGCCGTCCGGCTGTCCGCCCAATGCACGGACGAGCGTGTGAATCTGGTCACGCCTGCCCTGTTTGCACGGTTTGACTCGCTGGAGGCCTTTGCTTCGGCGGACGTGGCCGAGGTGGAGGAAATGGTCCACTCCTGCGGCTTCTACAAGCACAAGGCGCGGGACATCGTTCTGGCCTGCCAGACCCTCCTGCGCGACTACGGCGGACGGGTCCCGGACAGCATGGAAGAGCTTCTGAAGCTCCCCGGCGTGGGCCGGAAGACGGCGAACCTCCTGCTGGGCGACCTTTACGGCGTGCCGGGCTCGGTGGTCTGCGACACGCATTGCATCCGCATCTGCGGGAAGCTGGGGCTGACCGACGGAACCAAGGACCCGACGAAATGCGAGACCCAGCTCCGCGCCGTCCTTCCGCCGGAGGAAAGCTCGGATTTCTGCCACCGGATCGTCCTGCACGGACGGGCGGTATGCACGGCGCGGAAGCCGGCCTGCGAGCGCTGCTCGATGGCGGCGTGGTGCGCGTATTTCAGCGGGAGCGAAGCGAACGACGAAGGGAGAAAGAGCGTATGAAACAGAATATGAACCTCAGTGAACGCCTCCTGCGCGGGACCGGGATCGTCATGAGCGTCTTCGGCGCGTTGGAGACGATCGTTTTCATCGTCCTCACGGGCGGCCTGATCGTAGCGAACAGCGCAACGGTGAGTCTGTTTTCCGGCACCGGAGAGATCATCGGCGCGGCGGCCTTTCTGGCAACCGCTCTGCTGGAGCTGATCACGGGGATCCTCGGCGCAAGGTGCGCCAAGAACGGGGCAAGCGAAACGGTCTGCATCGTATTCGGTGTGCTCTGCCTGGGTCTGACGATCTTCAGCCTGGTCATGATCGGTCGGAAATTCGACCTGCTGAGCGGCGCGAGCCTTGCAATTTGCGCCACCCTGCCGATCGTCTTCCTTTACGCCGCATTCAAGACGCAGCAGGCGCGGAACGCGGTCGAAGAAGCGCCGGAGGAGGAAGCGGCGGAGTAGCATACCGGCGCGGAAAAGATCAACATAAAAAGAAGGTACACGAAACATAGCCCTTTGGAACGGGGCGTTCGTGTACCTTCTTTTTTCATGCGCGCGAGCTCTGCGCGGCGGCCTGGGGTCAGGCCGCCCTACGGGGACGCGCGCCACGCGGGGAAGAAATGAGCGTAATTACAGGATGACGCCGGACTGGTTGGATTCGGCGAAGGCAGTAGATCCAATTATGATGTCATTCATTGCCGCCCATTCCTGCTCTTCATCGTCGATCTCGGACTTGCGCGCGAAACGATAGCCGCTAAGGCTGGGGAAGGTTTCATCGAAGTCTGCTTGCTCAAAGGGGTTTGTGCCAGAGGTGCCCCAGGCTCCGATAGCCGCCAGTCTCTGATAATCGGCTTCGGAAATATAGTACCATTCAATTTTTTCAGTTTGTCCAGACATTTCTGATCCTCCTTTATGAGTTAATCATCGCCGAGCATTCCGACTTCCCCTTCGGCGGTAACCGTGACCTCGTAGACCTCGGATTCCTCAGCGGGGAGGGTCGAGGCGGAGGAGTCGGCAGAACCGGAAGCCGGGTCGGTCGAAATCGGCTGCGAGTCGCTGCTCGCTGGGCCGGATTCGCCGCCCACGGCGGCGGAGCCGTTCTGATTCGGGGTTGGAAGCGCGGCGTTTGCGGACGCCTCATTTGAGGGCCGCGGGTCGGTGCAGGCCGCCAGCAAAAGCGCGACGAGCAGCAGCACCGCAATCAGGTTCCATTTTTTCATTGTTTACTCCTGGTCTGCATACCGGGGCGGGGCTGCCGCCCCGGTATGCAGAACCGTCGGTTGATTCAGTTTGGAGAATCAGGAATTACTGGACGTTAACGAAGCTGATACCCTTACCGTCAGCCGTAATGTTGACGCCCTCGATGTTATCCTGCGTCACGGTGACGCCGTCAAGCGTGGTCCAGTAGGGCTTCAGATAGAAGGTTGCCGTGTCAGTCGTCTGGCCCCTGTGCGCCTGGATCCAATCGTAGTCCAGATGCTTGGCGGCCACGAAGCCGACGAGATTCGGATTCATGCCTTCCGGCACGACGATGGAAGGGTTCAGGGCATTGGCGTTGTAGGAGTAGGTTTCGCCGTTCTTGACGAAGATCGTAAAGACTCTGCTCACGGTATCCGCCGGGCCGGAATTCGCATCCGGCGTAGAGACGTTCTGGTCGGTGTTGGCCGTACCGACCATAAAGCCGTTTGCGGAGTAGTTCATGTCGTCCACGGCGGTCAGCAGGTAGAGGCTGGTGAGCTTGCCTTCCTCAATCGGTCTGCCATCGTAGAGCTGCGTGTTCTTATCCGCCTTCACGTAGACGAGCCTGTTGGGCAGGAAGGACGTGGGAACCTCCTTGAGGTAGTAGACCATGCCGGCCGTCGGCGCAAGCTCGGTGCCGAGTTCGGTATAGGCCTGGGCCTTCTGCCAGAACGGGACAGTCACGTTATCGACGGTATGCTTGATGGAGGTGCCGTCGTACTCGACTGCGCCGTAGCCTTTCAGGGACGTTTCGGTAACGGAGCCGGAAGCCACGCAGGAATCGGTGTAGTTCCAGAAGTTCGGGGCATTGAGGATGCTGTCCATTGCGTCGCGCATTTCGTCGTTCGTGACGGCGGCGACCGCGCCGCTGGTCTTGTAGTAGCCGCCGTAGAGGTAGTTGGTTTTGACTTCGGCGACCAGATCCTTGGTTTCACGGGCGTCGAAGGGCACCTGGACGGCTTCCAGCGTTCCGTCGGAGGAATGGTAGATGTAGTAGAAGCCTGCCCAGACGGCGTACATGTCGTGATAGGGCGTCGTCTCGTCGGCGTATACCTTCTGGCTGCTGAATGGACTGTAGGTTCCGTCGTCGTTTCTGACCACGTACTCCGTACCGGTCCACTTCAGGTAGATATCATCCGGCGTCAGGATCTGGGCCTCGGCTGCGTCGGCGGTTCCGCCGTTGTCCACTCTGGCCCAGCCGAGGAAGACGTGATCCTCCCAGGTCAGGGCGCCACCGTTGTCGCCGACGAAGACCGTCTGGCTTGCGGCGTTGCCGGTGGGCAGCGGAATATCGACCTGCGCGTTGATGGGGAGCTTGGTCGTGGTCGTGGTCATGCCGCCCTCGGTGACTGTGTACTTGCTGGTATAGCGTTCGCCGGCGCCGTTGTGGGCGTCTGTGCCGTTGTTCGCGTACCAGTAGATGTGAGTGGTTGCGTCGGGGTTGTACGGGCCGTAGACCGCGCGGAGGGTCAGGGTGTAGTCATAGGCGTACATCGGGCTGTACTTCGGGGTCAGAACGATATCGGAGTTCACCGTCATCGGGAAGGTGCACTTGACGTCGCCCTGATACCAGCCGAGGAAGTAGTGCTCCTCCTTGGCGGGATCGGGAAGCGCAGACTCGGGGAGGTTGTTAGACGTGTTCTTCTGAACGTAGATGTCGTTCATGCCGGGGATGTCCTTGCCGTCCTCGTCCACGAAGGAGACGACCCAGAAGTTATCCGGGATGACGTTTGTGAAGGTCGCAGAAACGGTGACGTTGGACGCAGGCATCGTGAAGGTGATAATACCGCTGGTGCCCGTGACCGGAACCGTCGCGCCATTGGAGTCGGTGACCGTCACGGAAGCAACCTGATAGCCGTCGTTCGGGGTCAGGATCAGCGTCACGGTTTCGCCCGCAGTGGCCGTGGATTTATTCGCGCGCACGGTGCCATTTTCAGTGGGGTTCAGGGTCACGTTGTAGACGTTGATAATCTCCTTCTTGTAGAGCTGGACGTAGATGTAGTCGGTGTAGTTGACGTCGTCGGTCGCCTCGCAGGTCATGTAGACGCTGTTCGAAAGGGGAAAGACGCCTGCGTAGACCGAGTTCGTCGTGTTGTAGAGATGATGATTCGTTGCATCCCAGGTCCAGACGTTCGCAGTGGTGTTCGGATACTGATCCCAATACAGCGAATTCGAGTAGGAACTGGAGCTGCCGCCCTTCTTCGCGTACAGGTATCTGTTGGAGTTGTTCTTGCTTACGACGTAGTAGCCGCCGTTGGTCGCATTGAAGGTCCAAATGGCGTGCTCCAGATTCGTCGTATTGCCTTCAACACCCGTGATATTCACACCGTCAAAAATCGGCGTGCCGGTGTAGCCGAGGAAGGTGTTTTTCGAACTTTGAATCCCATTCGTAGCGAATTTGTAAGAATAGTAATAATGGTTCGTCGTATTCGGGCTGTAGTTCAGGCCGAGGTAGGTATTGCCGTCGTAGACAAAGCCGATCAGGTAGTCCTCACCGTTCTCAACGTTATTGACCGGGACCCAGCGTTCGATGGTCGTGACAGCCGGGCCGGAGGAGGCCGTGAAGGTGGCGGTGACGGTCACGTTGGAAGCGGGCATCGTGAACTGGTTGTTCGTCACGGTAACGGGATTGTTGCTCGCGTCGGTGACGGTCAGGGTCGCCAGCTCGTAGCCGACGTCCGGGGTGACGGTCAGGGTGACGCGGTCGCCCTGCGCCGCAGTCGTCGGGCTGGCCGAGACGGTGCCGTTGGTGATGCCGCTGGCAACGGTGACGGTGTAGGTGGTGCCGCCTGAGCCGCTGTTGTCCTCGAGCTTGAAAAAGCGAATCGTACTTGCATTATTAGACGTTTGAGTATTAAGGTAGTAATAGGTGGTATTCAAGCCCAAGTGAGTATAGTTGCCTACGTCACTGCAGGTGGTAATGAGCTTATTAGACCTGTATGTCCAATAAATATTTGTGGATCCGAAGCAGGCGAAGTAGGAGCTACTGCTATCCAGAGCAAGATACTTGCCCAGATTGCTGTTATAGAACGAATACCCGGAACTATCTTCTCCAACAAGTACCTCATAATTGGAATAATCGCCTGTGATCGTATTGGAAGAAACGGTCACAGTATCTGTCATTGGGCAGCTGTTAGAGCTGTACACGGTATTTGTCATTGCCCGGTAAGAACCGTTGTTCTCAACCACAAGCAAATACTTGCTGCCTGGATCGAGCGTATCCGCAAGCGTGTAGGTGCTCGTCCCCGCCGTGACCGGGTTCGGGTTGCCGTTGGCGGAGAGGTTGGTCAGGTGCGCGTTGCTGTCGGTCTTGCCGGAGGACAGGGTCGGCTGCGTGACCGAATTGCCGCCGCTGCCGCTGCCGATCTGGGTGGTGTAGTAGGTGGTGCCGACGGGGGTTTCCTTCCACCAGCGGACGTCGTAGACATAGCCGTTGGAAATACCGTTGTCGCCCTGAACCCAGAAGTATTTGTCGGAGGTATGGAAGCTCAGGTAGGGATAGCTGCCGCCGTTGACGCAGGTGGCGGAGCTGGCGTTGGTCTGCGTGCCGGGCGTCCAGTCACAGTAGCCGGAGGTGTAGGTGCGGTAGCCGCCCAGATAGTTGTTGCTGGTTTCACCGACGTAGACGTTGGTGGAGGCGCTCCGGATCGTGTAATAGCTGCCGACGGCCGCTACGTTAAACTTGTAAGTGTCGCTCACGTTCGTCAGCTTCGTGCCGCTCAGGGTCATGCCGGAGGCGGAGAGAGTAGCGGCGTTGAGATTGGTCGTGCCTTCAATACTACCGCCGTTGGAGGAGACCGTGACGCCCTTCATGACGTACAGGCTGCTGTCCGTGCCGTAGGTGATGACGTAGCTGCCGGACCAGTCGGCGGGGGCTGCGGTGACCAGATTGTACTCCACGCTGCCGCTGCCCTGGACGTAGGAATAGAGGGCGTAGAGGGTGACGGTGCCGACAGGCGTATACTCGCCGGTCAGGGTCGCGGGCTGCGTGGTCGCGTTGCCGGTCTGCGCAGTGGTCCAGCCGAGGAAGGTGTAGCCGCTGGGCGTTCCTTCCGGTGCCGTGGGCAGCGTGAGGGACTCGCCCTGAACGACCGTCTCAGGATCGGGCTGATCCACGCCGCTGGGCACGGAATAGGTGACGGTGTAGGTCGGGATCGTGGTGGTGTAGTGGGTCTGGGTGGCAGGAACGGTAGTCTCCTTCCAGAAGTAGAGCGCGGAGGGAGCAGCAGTCATGGCTGCGAAAATGAAGACATTGCTGCTTGTCACGCCGTAGGCGAGGTAGTAGGAGGTGTAGCTATAGTTCTGTGCTACTACGCTTTCGCCGTTCATACTGAGGCTCCATCTTCTGTACGTGCCACTTGTGGAGCTGTACAAATAATATGTGCTCGAGCTATACTGGTATACACTGACGTATCCGTTGTCCTTGGCGTTCCGGATATAATAATAAGGAGAAGTGGTAGAAACGGCAGATACATTGAACAGGTAATCGCTCGCCGGGCCGGAGAGGGTATTGCTGTCAATCAGCGTCATGCCGGAGTCAGAAAGGGTAGCTGCGCCGTCAGCGACCTGAAGGTATTCGCCTGAACCGCAGGTCTTCAGTGCGTGAAGCTCGTCGGTGTTGCCTTCGGTAATCACATACCTGCCCGTCCAGTCGGCGGGGGATTCGGTCAGGCGCTTGTATACGGTGGTATTGCCGCCGGTGGCCTGCTCGCGGGTGTAGAGGGCGATGAAGGTGGTGGGGGCGTTGATCGGGTCAGAGGTTGCGCCGGGAGCCTTGTAGGCCGGAGCGTTCGTCGTATCCGAAACAGCAGCCTGGACCCAGCCGACAAAGGTATAGCCGGTGAAGGCGGGAAGGTATTCGCTGCCGGGCAGGGTAACGGTCTGGCCGGAGGTCACAAGCTGGGTCAGCTCGTCGATGGTCTCGCCGTTCGCCTGATAGGTGACGGCAATTCTGCTGACGGTGAAGGTGGAGCTTTGCCGATTCTCAAAGTGCTCATCCTCGAACTCAGCCAGATAGTAGCCGGTCGTGCCGTTAACGACCAACTGGCCGGTGACCGTCTCGGTCAGCTTGTGGGCCTCGTCATTGTGGCAGACCACCGTGGCCGTGCAGGTGGGAACAGTGTACTCATTGAAGGTCGAGACGCTCCACTCATAGGTGGGTTCGTTGGCTTCCCAGTCGTGGCCGGTGGCGGGAACCGTCAGCGCGTCGAGCGTGGTCTCGGTCGTACCCGCGGCGTCGGTGAAGAGACGGCCGCACTTGGTGCACTTGTAGTGGGCAGCAACGCCGGTCCCGGTGCAGGTGGGGGCAACGGAAGCGACCGAAACGATGGTGGAAGCACCTTCGTTCGTATGCGTACAGTTGGGATCGGGCAGGGGGGTCTTGATTTCGACGGCCTTGTTGATGTCAATCGTGAACGGAGAGCCGGGGTAGACGATCTCGCCGGTGGGGTTGCCGTACTTGTCCAGGATCTCCCAGTAGAGGAAGCGGCGGCCGACGTCCGGTGTATCCTCGTCGGGCAGCGCCGGAACCGTGGCGGAATGCGCGGATGCCCTGGCTCCGTCGGTAAAGACAGGGTTCTGCAGGGTCATGCTATGGGGCTTCTCATTCGAGTCAAAGTAGCCCTTGTCGTTCTCCGCGTGGTCGCCCAGATAGCGAACCTTGATGCCGACGACGCCCTCGGGATTCACGCGCCACTTGGCATAGAGGGTGATCTTGGCGCGGACGTCGGGATAATCCTCGTCGGACCAGGTCTCGCCGGTAATATCGTCGATACCGGTCCGGGAGCCGGCAGGATAAACCTCCTCCGCCTCGGTCAGGCCGAAGGGAACCTGCATGTTCTGGTTGAAGGGCTCCTTGCAGTCTTTATCCAGATAGAGGCCGACCAGCATCCAGTTATCGTTGCCGTCGGCGTCCAGACGCTCCGCCTGCATCAGCGAGGAGGTCTGGATCGTGGAGCCGTACTGCACGGTGAAGGAGGCCTTCTGCGTCGAGCCGGGAACGGTGATCACACTGGAGCTGTTGCCGCGCTTGTAGTCCACCACAATGCGGTACCACTTGGGGTTCCACTTTGCATAGACGATGACGTTGCGGGCAGGCATGGTCTCCATGTCAAAGGGCTGGGTGCCTTCTTCGTCCAGATACCAGCCGGCGAAGTAGTAGCCGGGGTAGCTGTTGGCGGGGGTGTGGGACTTATAGGAGGTCAGGGACTTCTCATAGGGAATCGTCTCATTCTCCGTCTGTGTGCCCACGTTATTGGTAGAGGAATAGGTCAGGGTGTAGTTGTTGCGGGTAAAGGCTACGTACAGTGTTTTGGTTTCGCTTGCGCCAACCGGAATCTCTGAATTACTTGCGCAATTCGTCCAGGTGGTGCTGGCGGTGGGCGCGGAGGAGAGGAACGCGTACCCAGTGACGGTGAAACCTTCTATGGTTTCGGTGGGATACCAGTTAACGCCCTTACTGGCAGTACCACTCGTTAGGGCTACATTGTAAAGAGAGGAATTGGTCAAACTCGCACCAACATATTTGACGGGGATGGTGCTCGTGGAATACTCGCTGACGTAGAAGTTCATCGTCAGGTAGGAATTCGTCGGATTCGATTGGTTCTGCCAAGTCGGAACGTACTGCGTCAGAGCCAATGGGAACTGATAAACGACTCCATCGGAATAATCGTAGCAGGACCAGGTGTTGCCCGAACCGGCAGAGGGCCAGTTGGAGGCAGGGTACTTGTCACCATAAAGGCCCTTGTAGGTGTAGTCGGCGGTGGAAAGCGTCATGCGCTTCGTATAGACAGGACTAGGCTCAGACGTAGACCTTGTGTATACGGTATCACTGGTGGTCAAAGCAACCAAGCCAGAAACCGTATCGTCCGTATTAATGTACCAATATCCATTATATACGGTGCAAGGATAATAAGTATTATTGTATATTGCGTAATATGAGCCGCTATTGCTCATGGTTCCCTTGAATTCGGTAAAATAATAGTAGGTCGTATAGTAGCTCGAAGTATCGGCAACTCGCTCACACAGCAGATATGTGCTGCCGCTTTGAACATAATACTTATACTTGCTCCAATCCGGGCTGGAAACCTCATCGTAAGTCTCAGTGCCGTTGCCGAAGCGGAAGGTAATGGTCTTTCTGTCATAGTAGACGTTCAGAACCGTGGTGCCGTCGCCCTTGACCTTGACGGTGGAACCGTTCGCAACCGTCTTATCCGACTTGCTGCTGTTAAACTGGAAATAGAAATTGTTTTCGTTGTTCTGCGCGACGTTCACGGTGGTGTCGTTGTTGGTACCGGAGTTGCTGATGCCAACAACGCTGCCGGTCGCGGCGCCGGTCACGGTACGGCTGCCAAAGTAGTCGTAATTCTTCTGGCTGTCGGTGTAGGTGTAATTATCGGTGGCTCTCTGCTTCCAGTAGACGACTCGATAGCTGGTGGTGGCAAAGGCCCACTTGGCGTAAACCGTGGTATCCTCAGTCAGCGGCTGGTTGAAGGTAAACGCCGTCGTCATCTCCGCGTCTTTATACCAGCCGACGAAGGTATAGCCGTGACGGGGATCATTGGAGGGGAAGGCGGGTTGCGTGGGGGTTGTGCCCTTGGGGATAAATTTGGGGGAAATATATTCGGCGGAGGTGTCATCCTCAAAGCCGAGCTTTTCGCTGTTTTTCGCAATGTTATTGTTGAAGCTCAGCCAGTAGCCTTCCTCCACGTAGGGATAGAGGTCCACATTCTCGGAGAGGTTCTGGGTGGAGCCAACCGGCCACTTGCTGGCACCGGCGCCCTCTTGATAGGTGGGGAGCGTGCCGTCAACGTTGCCGAGACGGTCGATCATATCCTCCTTGACCCAACCGGAGAAGTTCTGGTTCGACTTCATCGGGGGATAATCCTCGGTGATGGTCACAGAGACAGAGGTCTGGTCCGCAGGGATCTTTTTGTATTCGGCGAAGGTCACGGCGCCGGCCTGGTCGTGGTAGGTGACGTAGACGACGTCATAGACCGCAGCGTACAGGACGACCTCTTTATCCGCAGTGGGGATATGTCCGTTGCAGTACTCATTGATCTGCTCGACGGAATATTTTGCGGTGTCCGCGTCGAAGGTGAAGCTGGGATTAAAGGGCACGTTTTCTTCCTCAATCATCCAGCCCTCAAAGGCCTGGGACGTGGTGATGCCGGGAACGCCGGGGTCCGCAATGGCGGACTTGCCCGTGCCAAGCTGATTGGCACGGATGATCTGCTTGTTGACGATCTCCCACCCGCCGGAGGTGCCTCTTGTCTGGGCATAGAAGCTGATCGTCAGGGTGGCATTGGTCTGGCTATCCGTAACGGCGTAGACGGAGAAGCTGTCGGCCTCGAATTCGATGGCGTCGGCCTTGCCGCGGGTGGTGACCACGCTGGAGGAGACGTACTCGAAGCTGCCGTCGTCCTTGACGTGGACCACGGCGGGATTCTTGGCGCTCTGGAGGGCGTCGAGAGAGATGCGGACGCTGACCTTGCGGGCGGGCTCAAGCTCCGCGCCGTCCTTGGCAAAGGAGATGTCCGCCGCACCGAGGACCTTGGCGCCGACCTTGGACGCAAGCTCCGCCAGGGCAGCCTCGTCGGTGACGCGGCTGACGGTCATCCTGGTATTCTCGGGCAGGGCGCCCTCGGGGGCGTTGACCGAGACCTGCATCTGCTCGGAGGTCTGATCGAAGCTCTGCGCGGGCATGGGCTCCGGGTCAACGATCTGACCGTCCAGAAGCTGCGCCAGACGCATCACGATCACAGCCGTCTGCGCACGGGTGGCAGTCGCCTTCGGACGGAAGGAGCCGTCCTGATAGCCCGCAAACAGACCGGTGGAGGTAACAAACCGCACCGCGTCCGCCGCATAGGCAGAGATCGCTGCTTCGTCCGTGTAGGTGCGGCTCTCACCTGCGGAGAGCTCGTAGCCCATCGCGTTCACGAAGCGGTAGAGCATCACGGCCAGATCCTGCCGGGTGATGCTGCGGTAGGGAGCAAAGAGGCCGCCGCCAACACCGTTGACGATCTCCTTCTCCGCCGCCCATTCGATCGCGCCGGAATAGTACTGATTCGCCGCAACGTCGCCGAACGCAGAGACGGTATTATCCGTCTGCGCACGCGCAACGCGGGACAGAATCGTTACAAACATGGCGCGGGTAACGTCCTCGCCGGGCGAGAAGGCGTCTTTGGACGTCCCCTTCATGTAGCCCGCCGCGGAAACGTAGTCAACCGCGTTAGCATACCAACTGTCTTCACGCACGTCCTTGAAGCCGGTGGTCTCGGCCGCGTAGCCGGGCACCAGGATCGAGGGGATGAGCATGACGACGGCAAGCAATGCCGCGAGCAAACGTCGTGCATTTCGCATAGTTCATTTCCTCCTTGGTTTACATAATGATGAGTGCTCCGGGTTCGGGAAAGGCGGGAGCTCCGATGAATTGCGCCGCTTCCCCAAACTACAGATACTCATTATTAGATTTCAGCTTATTTTACAACACATCTTTTCGAAAGTCAAGAAGTTATGAAGATGTTGTGTGAATATTTTCGGATGTATCATTACATATCCTTGGGGAAATCAGGAAAAATCCACCGCTGTCATTGGAAAAGCGGTGGAAAAACTGTGGAAAAACATACAGGTGCGTTTTTTGGCGGTATGTGGCTATGCAAGATAGAAGCGCAAGGCCGGATCGGTCCGCTGCGGCGCAGGATGCAGGGACGAGCATTGCTCGTCCGCGTTTGCGAAGCAAACAATTGCCCGCAGGGCAATCATGCCGCGTGTCGATCGGGATTTGCCTCCGGCAAATTGCATTCGTTCCGAATGCCGGACAAGCAATGCTTGTCCCTACGGCAGAGAATGACCGTTTTCGGTTTTTTCGGCGGGGCTCTGTTGTCGATCCGTGCGGGCGCGTGGATACGCGCCCCTACGAGGCGGGCGGTCGTCGGCGGGCGCGTAGATACGCGCCCCTACGAGGCGCTGCGTTTCGGAACGTTGGCGCAGCCAATTTCAATCCTCCCGCAGGGAGACCGCAAATTCTCAATTCTCCATTTTCAATTCTCAATTCAGCGGCAGGGATTGGGGCTGAACTGTTACCTGCGCCCCTGTTACGCCGTTTTCCGGGCTGCGGCTTGCTTTTCCCGGCGCAGCGTGCTATACTGATCCCGTCATTCCATGATAAGCATGCATGAATACCCGTTTCCGTCCGGGAAGCGAAAACGCAAAGGAGGAAAGACAATGTCGGAAAGCCTGCAACGAAACGCCGGAGGGCAGCGAAACACCGGCCTGGATCTGCTCCGGCTTCTGGCGATCTGCATGGTGATCGTCCTGCACTACAATTATTTCCGCATGGGCGGCCTGCTCGGGGCAGTCGCGCCGAAGGAGACGAACTATTACCTCGGTCAGACCACGGAGACCTTCAGCATCATCGCCTGCAACCTTTTCGTGCTGATCTCGGCCTATTACCTCTCTGCGGCGAACCGCGTGAAGGTCCGCAAGGTCGTGGATATCGGTCTGATGCTGGTGTTTTACGGCCTGCTCTGCCTTGCAGTCGCCTATGCCTTCGGCCTTGCGCCGACGGAGGCCACCGGTTCGGATCTGATGAAGTCCATCCTGAACCGCTGGTTCGTCGTCACCTACGTGATCCTCTATCTGATCTTCCCCTTCCTCAACCGCGTGATCCGCTCGATCTCCCGGCGGAAGCACCTGTACCTGATCTGGCTCGCGTTCATTTTCTTCTCGGTCTGGCCGTCTGTCTATACGAAGGTCACGGTCTCCGATAAGGGCTACGGCATCACGAACTTCATCCTCCTGTATCTGATCGCGGCCTATATCCGCCGCTATGCGGACGGTCGGAAGCGCTGGGGGGTTCTGATCCCCGCCTATCTGGGCAGCGTTGCGCTGACCCTGCTGATCCAGCTCTATCCGTCCTACGCGGAGGGCTCGTTCCGGGACTTTATGGATTTCGTATTCATGGGCAAGGCCATGAACTATAATTTCTTCCTGAACGTCGTCAGCAGCGTCCTGCTGTTCCTGATTTTCAAGAACCTCTCCCTGCGGCAGAGCCGGGCGGTCACGAAGCTGCAGGGCTTCTCCCTGAGCGTCTACGTGATCCATGAAAATATCTTCCTGCGCCAATGGCTCTACCGCGTGGTCTTCCGCTCAACGGAATACTACCATAGTCCCGTGATGCTCGCGCATCTGGTGGTCACGGTTCTCGGGATCTTCGTGCTCTGCGCCGCCGTGGAGACCCTGCGCAGGCTGCTGTTCCGGTATACCGTTGATCCGCTGATCTCCCGCGTCCATTGGATGAACCTTACCTATACGGCGTAAGCCGGAAGGCATCGAAGGAAAAGGTTTCCGGTTATTGGGTTTTATAAACTTCCGTTAAGGTTCGGGCGGTATGCTATGCCCGGCAAGCGCAAACGACCAATCCTGCGTTTCATCTCATTTCTCCTTTTTTCTCCAGGCAAAGCGCCCTGCACGTCGGGAACCGTGCAGGGCGCTTTTGCAGCTTATCTGGCTTTTTTCGGGGCCTTTGCCGGACGCGTCGGCGCAGTTCCGGCGGTCTTTTTGGTCTTTTTGTCTGTAAACGAAGGCGCTTTTGCTTTCCTTTCGGTATGCGCAAGTGATTTTGCTTTCGTTTCCGTCTTCTGCTTCCCTGCGGCCCTGCCGCCCTCTTTTTTCGGCGGGCGGATCAGGCACTTGGGGCCGGTGCCGATCAGATCCTCGCGGTGGGCGATCGTCAGGGCCTCATAGACCAGACGGTAGTTTTTCGGGTCGCGGTACTGGATCAGCGCCCGCTGCATGGCCTTCTCGCGGGGGTCCTTCGGGACGTAGATCGGCTCCATCGTCCGGGGGTCCAGGCCGGTGTAGTACATGACCGTGGAGATCGTGGAGGGCGTCGGGTAGAAGTCCTGCACCTGCTCGGGCATATAGCCCATGTCGCGGATGTGCTCGGCCAGCTCAATGGCGTCCTCCAGCCGGGAGCCGGGGTGGGAGGACATCAGATAGGGCACGGCGTACTGATCCAGACCGAGCTCCCGGTTCAGCCTGTCGTATTTGTTCAGAAAGCGCCTGTACACCGCGTTTTCCGGCTTGCCCATCAGACGCAGCACGTGGTCGGAGACGTGCTCCGGGGCCACGCGGAGCTGACCGGAGACGTGGTACTGCACCAGCTCGCGGAAGAAGGTGTCGTCCTTGTCGGCCAGCAGATAGTCAAAGCGGATGCCGCTTCGGATGAAGACCTTTTTCACGCCGGGCAGGGCGCGGAGCTTGCGCAGCAGCTCCACGTAGTCCGAATGATCGACCTTCATGTTCCGGCAGGGCTTCGGGTAGAGGCATTGCTTCCCGGGGCAGACGCCCTTGGTGAGCTGTTTTTCGCAGGCTGGGACCCGGAAGTTGGCGGTCGGACCGCCCACGTCGTGGATATAGCCCTTGAATTCCGGATCGCGGGTCATGGCCTCGGCCTCGCGCAGGATGGATTCCTGGCTGCGGGTCTGGATGATCCTGCCCTGATGGAAGGTGATGGCGCAGAAGGAGCAGCCGCCGAAGCAGCCCCGGTTGGAGGTCAGGGAGAACTTGATCTCCTTGATGGCCGGGACGCCCCCCAGCTTTTCGTAGCTGGGGTGGTAGGTATTCTCGTAGGGCAGGTCGTAGGTGAGATCCATTTCCTCCTCGCTCAGGGGCTTCTGGGGCGGGTTCTGGATCACGAATTCCTTGCCGTAGGGCTCGATCAGCGGCTTGGCGGTGAAGGGGTCGGTGTTGAGATACTGGGTGTAGAAGGAGCGGGCGTAGGCGGTCTTGTCGGCCTTCACCGTCTCCCAATCCGGCAGGGTGATGCCGTCCACCACCTGGTCAGTGGTCTTGGAGCGGTAGACCGTCCCGTCCAGGAAGGTCAGATCGTGGACGGAGAGCCCGGCGTTCAGGGCGTCCGCCACCTCCACGATGGAGCGCTCCCCCATGCCGTAGAGCAGCAGATCCGCCTGGGCGTCCAGCAGGATGGAGCGCTTCATCTTGTCGCTCCAATAGTCGTAGTGGGCCAGACGGCGGAGGCTGGCCTCCATGCCGCCGATGATGATGGGCACGTCCTTGTAGGTCTGGCGGATCAGATTGCAGTAGACCACGGTGGCATAGTCTGGCCGCTTGCCCGTGGCCCCGCCGGGGGTGTAGGCGTCCATCTTCCGGTGGTGCTTGAAGACGGAGTAGTGGTTCACCATGGAGTCCATGTTGCCGCCCATCACCAAAAAGCCCAGCCGGGGCCGCCCCAGGGCGTCGATGGACGCCGGGTCCTTCCAGTCGGGCTGGGAAATAATGCCCACCCTGTAGCCCGCGTGCTCCAGGATGCGGGAGATAATGGCGTGGCCAAAGGAGGGATGGTCCACGTAGGCGTCGCCGATGATATAGACGAAGTCGCACTGATCCCAGCCGCGCTTCTTCATATCACGTTTTGAAATAGGAAGAAACATGACTACCTCCTGAATTGACAGGTGACAATTGAGAATTATCGGAGTTTTGCAAATTACTATTCTGGTTATCGGCTTAAGTCAGCAAACACACCGTAGGGGCGAGCTGTTTTAATCCATATATGTAGAGCTGATTCGTACATCTGTGCCTTATACAGAAATCTCAATGCTCACGCCGACTGCGCCTTGGTTCGTTCCCAGCTCAACTCGGTATTCGTCTTCCGATGTTTGGACCGGTTTCCCGTAGTAGTAGCCCTTCTCGTTCTCAAGAACAGCAATTTCTTTGGATTTCCATGCTTCAAACAGACTTTTCGCGCTTTCCTCGCTGTCACATGTTGCTTTTGCATCCACGGAGAACATATCTGTATCGTGTACAAAGGTAACTGTCACAGCCGTCTGAACGCCGTCCAATTCTATCTCATAAGAGTAATACGTTTCAGCCCATTCGCTTTTTTCTTGGACCAGCTTTGGCTCGCCCAACCGCGCTGTGATCTCGTTTGGTTTCATGTCAAAGCTCAGCCCATCAATAAACCCAATTGCAGGCGCGGTGCCGCAGCTACTAAACAACAGCATAAACGCGGCACAAAGAATACAAAGAATCGTTTTCCTTTTCATTTCAATTTCTCCCTGTCGAACCAAACCCGCCCGCGCCGCGTGCCGTTTCGTCGAGGCTGTCCGCCTCAAAAAAGCTGGCCGTCATGCAGGGGACGAGGACGAGCTGGGCGATACGTTCGCCGGGCTCCACGGTGCGGCGTTCCGTGCCGTGGTTGTGGAGGGGGATGAACCACTCTCCCCGGTAGTCCGCGTCGATCACCCCCACCTTGTTGGCGGGGGCCAGGTCCCGCTTGGAGGCCAGGCCGGAGCGGGCAAAGGTCAGCCCCACCCACCCGGCAGGAATCGCCATGGCAAAGCCCAGCGGGATCATTTTCGTTTCCTGGGGGCCGATCTCCACGGGCGCGTCCAGGCATGCGTACAGATCCGCCCCGGCGGAGCTGGCCGTGGCGTAGGCGGGAAGGATGGCACCCGCCCGCAGGCGTTTGATGGGAATGTCGGTCATGGTTTGGCCTCCTTGATTTGATGAAGTATCGCCATTGGGCGATATGAAGTATGCCCGTGGCATATGAAGTGTGTCTGACGACACATGAAGTATTTCCTGCGGCAATATGGACAAAACAGGCATCTTTTTCCCAAAATATGGCGCAAGCCATACTTCATATCCGAATCAACGGATACTTCATACGGTGCAGCTGTACTTCATATTTGCGCCAGCAAATACTTCATTTTTACCGTCCCAACCGGTACTTGAAATCCCGGTAGCCGAAGTCGGTCAGGCGTTCCAGGGTCCCGTCCTCGGCGCGGCGCCAGATCTGGGGCAGGGGCATGCCGTTGAAGGTGTTGTTTTTGCAGGTGGAATAAATCGCCAGGTCCCCGAAGAGGACCAGCTCCCCGATTTGCAGGGGGTGGTCGAATTCGTAATCCCCGATCACGTCCCCGGAGAGACAGGAGGGGCCGCCGAGGCGATAGACGTTCGCTCTGTCATCCTGAGCGGAGCGCAGCGGAGTCGAAGGATCCGTATTCTCCGATGCAGGGGGAACGGATTCTTCGCTGCGCCGCGAAGCAAGTCCTTTAGGGCGCTCAGAATGACAGTCCTGGGAGGCTTCTGCCTCGGGCGGGCGGCCGATGGCCGCCCCTACCGCCCCGTATACCGGAGGCTGATACGGCATCTCAATCACGTCCGGCATGTGGCAGGCGGCGGAGCAATCCAAAATCGCGTTGACGACCCCGCCGTTTTCCGTGATGTCCAGCACCCGGGATGCCAGGAAGCCCGCGTTCAGAGCCCAGGCCTCGCCGGGCTCCAGGTAGACCGTCACGCCCCAGCGTTCCCGGGCGAAACGGATGCAGCGCTCCAGGCGCTGGATATCGTAGCCCGGGCGGGTGACGTGGTGGCCGCCGCCCATGTTGAGCCATTTCATCCGGGGCAGCACGTCGCCGAACTTTTCCGCCACGGCCTCCAGCGTGATCTCCAATGCGTCGGAGTCCTGCTCGCAGAGGGTGTGGAAGTGGAGTCCGTCCAGCAGGCCCAGCAGCTCGGGGGTCATAAGCTTATCCCACTGGGCCCGGGTGGTGCCCAGGCGGGAGCCGGGGGCGCAGGGGTCGTAGATCTCGTGGCCCTCCTGGGTGGAGCACTCCGGATTGATCCGCAGGCCCAGACTCTTGCCTGCGGCCTTGGCCTTGGGGCCGAATTTGGCCAGCTGGGCCGGGGAGTTGAAGACGATGTGGCCCGCATAGCCCAGCAGCTCGTCGAACTCATCGGCTCGGTAGGCCCCGCAGAAAACGTGGACCTCCTTCTCCGGCAGGGTCTCCCAGCCCAGGCGCGCCTCAAAGAGACCGCTGGCCTCAGTACCGGCCAAGATTGGGGCCAGAACAGGATAGCAGTCATAGTTGGAGAAGGCCTTCTGGGCCAGGAGCCAGCGGCAGCCCGTTCGGGCGGCGACCCCCGCCATTAGTTCCCCGTTTCGCCGCAGGGCCGCCTCATCCAGAATGTAACAGGGCGTGGCAAGACACCCGAAGACCTCTTCGGGTGTCTTGCCACGCAGAGCGGCGAAGGGTGCGTTCCGGTCCGCCATCAGGGGACCAGCGCCGGGTCGTGGGACTCGGACTTGGGCAGGCCGTATTTGTCCAGGGCGGCCAGGAAAGGATCGGGATCGAACTCCTCCACGGTGTGGACGCCGGGGGTGGTCGACTTGCCGGTGAGCATCATCAGCGCGCCGCACATGGCGGGGACGCCGGTGG